>MDTG01293168.1_pt1 | contig 16393 bp, 12 predicted proteins | sample 811421 | NCBI WGS metagenome assembly MDTG01 (sample SAMN05326645, study PRJNA326480) | marine metagenome | isolation source: seawater | place: Pacific Ocean: South East | collected 2011
ATGATGCCTGGAGAGCAAATTCTTCATGCACTACCACAAGAATACCGTGTAGACGGGGACAGCAATATCATCAACCCTCGCGGGATGTACGGCTCGCGTCTTGAGGCCAATTTCCACATTGTTGTCGGTCAGATTGCTTCCATCAAAAATATCGCGCGCTGTGTGGAACAGAGCGAGCTTAAAGTTGGGGATATCACCTTGGAGCCGCTTGCCTCCTCAGATTCTGTATTGGGTGATGATGAAAAAGATGCCGGAGTAGTATTAGTCGATATTGGTGGAGGCACCACAGATATTGCCATCTTCAAAGACGGTATCATTCGCCACACTGCAGTAATCCCATTTGGCGGTAAGGTAATTACCGAGGATATCAAAGAGGGCTGCGAGATTATCGAAAAGCAAGCCGAGCTTTTAAAAGTGAAATTTGGCTCTGCATGGCCAGGAGAGAACAAGGACAATGAGATAGTCAGCATTCCTGGTTTACGTGGACGTGCACCGAAAGAAATTAGCCTAAAGACCCTTTCAAAGATCATCAATGCGAGAGTGAAAGAGATCATCGAAAGCGTAGTTAGCGAGATCAGCAATTACCAGCAGAACGATCCACGCAAGAAATTGATTGCAGGTATAGTCGTGACGGGTGGTGGATCGCAATTGAAGCACATGGGTCAATTAGTCGAGTACCTCACAGGCATGTCCACACGTATTGGGTACCCTAATGAGCACCTCGCGAGCGGCTATCAAAAAGAATTGGCCTCGCCTGTGTACGCAACCTCTATAGGTCTGCTCTCCATGGCACTGGCAGAGACTATGGAGCCTATGGCCTACGATCCGAACGAGATTGTACTTCCAGAATCTGAAAGTGCACCTGAAGAGGCTGCACAAGAAGCAGTGCTTGAAGAAGGGGCTCCGGAACAGGAAGGTTCAACAAAAGCGAAACCTCGCAAAGACCCTATTTGGAAAGGCTTTGTAAGCGGTATAAAACAATGGTTAGAAGACGACGATATAGAATAACAACACCATGATTGAAGACGGAATTCAATTCAACCTTCCTAAAAACCGCAGCTCCGTGATCAAAGTAATTGGAGTTGGCGGTGGAGGCTCAAATGCTGTCAACCATATGACCCATGTTGGTGTCAACGGCGTAGACTTCATCGTTTGCAACACCGATGCTCAAGCCTTGTACAACAGCCCCGTACCTAATAAGGTGCAGTTGGGCGCTTCCCTGACCGAAGGGTTGGGTGCTGGTGCAGATCCAGAGATTGGTCACCAAGCGGCACAAGAAAGTATTACCGAAATCACTAAAATGCTTGAAAACGGCACAAAGATGTGTTTCGTTACCGCAGGTATGGGCGGCGGTACAGGAACAGGAGCAGCTCCTGTAATTGCAAAAGCAGCCAAGGACATGGGAATCCTAACAGTAGGTATCATCACCTCGCCATTCTCGTTTGAGGGCAACATTCGTGCAACTCAAGCAGAGGTTGGTATCAAAGCAATGCGTGAATGTGTAGACAGCCTTATCGTCATCAACAATGATAAATTGCGCCAAGTCTATGGTGACCTTGGGTTCCGCAACGCATTTAGCAAAGCCGACGAAGTATTGGCTGTAGCAGCAAAGGGTATTGCCGAAGTCATCACCAACCACTACACACAAAACATTGACTTGCGCGATGCAAAAACCGTTTTAGAAAATAGCGGTTCAGCCCTATTTGGAACAGGAACTGCCGACGGTGAGGAGCGTGCTGCATTGGCCATCAGAGCAGCACTAGATTCACCGCTGCTCAACGACAACCACATAAAGGGTGCAAAGAACATCTTATTGCTACTTACTTCGGGAGGAGAAATGCACGAGATTACCATTGACGAAATTGGTGAAATTACAGACCACATACAACGTGAGGCGGGCGGTAATGCCAATGTCATTATGGGTATTGGAGGTCAACAAGAAGATGGAAGTGAAATCACTTGTACCATTATTGCGACAGGATTCCCTACTGGTAAACAAGTCCTGGCAACAGATGTACCAGAAATGGTAATACACACCTTGGACGAGAAGAAGGAAGAGCCCATTATAGTTGCTCGACCACAGGACAAGGTCTTTGAAACCCCTGAAGAGCCGGCTGCAGAAAAACAGGAAGAACCAGAGGATCGAGTTATCACGGACCTTGGCGATTTCGAAGAAGAAGAAACACCTCACTTCAAAACAGAAAAGGAGGAAGAACTCCCGGCTGACGAAGCATCGGAGATCAACGCTGAAACCAAACAAGAAGCAGCGGCTGAAGTAAATACAGTAGTAGACGGAGCAGCGATTCAAATCGACCAAATCAGAGAAGAAAGTGAAGTTTCGCCTTACAGAGAAGGACTAATAGAAGATGACCTTAGAGCTGGTTTTCCTCGAATCCCTGAAGAAGACAAAGCCATCTTTGAATCTAGCCTTCAAGGACAAGAATTCGAGGACGAGCAGCCAATGGTACATATCCTTGAATGGGATATGGAAAATGAGCTCGTTGAAGAGAATAGAGTCGCTGAAGACTTGGCTGACGAACCCCAGCTTGTTCAAACTGAAGAGGCACAGGAAAAAGTACCTGAAATGATCGCGGAAACTGAGGACACCCTTCCTGTTATACATACCGTAGTAGATGAACTTGAAGAAAGAGGTGATGTTCTAGAAACATATGAAAAAACTGATGAGCCTCAAGGCGGCCTTGAAGTACCTGCTTGGGATTTATTTTCACAGGCCATAGAACCGGAAGAGGAAGAGATTGAACTCGTAATAGTAGATGAAGTAGAAGAAGAACCTGAAGCACCTGATACAGTGCCAGAGGTTGATGTTGAGTTTGAAGCCCCAGTGCCTCCACCGTTGGAGCGACCACTAGGCATGTTAAAAAATCAAGAATCGCATGATACAGCATTTGAAGAGCAAGCACCTGCCCAAGCAACCTCGACGTTTACCCTTGAGGATATCGAAGGTGACGGTTTCGCACTAAACCTTGAAGAGATTGAGGCGAGCGAACGACCAGAACCACAGGTTCCTAAAACTGCCACTTCAGAAACTTCATATGAAGCATTTGATTTGAGCCTAAACGATGTTCCTGGCCTCAAAGGAAAAGCGCAACACGACAGTATTGATAATAGCTTTCAAGCCCCATCAACAAAGTTTAACAGCCATGAAATAGAGGCAGGAGAAACAAAGGAAGAAGACTTTACGCTTCAGTTAAAAGTTCGAGCTTCGGAGCAGATCGAAGCACCTGTTGAAGAATCACTTCCAGGCGTTAACGATATGGACCTTCCTATATCTGCGTTAAAAGCTGCTAATGCAGGAGATTTCCCTAAAAAGGTGAAGGAGCGTATCTCGCGTTTATCCAGCTACCAATACCAGTTCAAGAGTGCTCATCAGATCGATGAGGCGGAGCGCATTCCAGCATACATGCGTCAAGGTCTGGATGTAGGTATGGACCACAAGTCCGACGAACAACCTTCGAACATAGGCGTTGATGCTGAAGGAAATCTCAGAACAAATAATTCATTCTTACACGACAACGTAGATTAATATGGCGTTAGAAGCACAAATCACGGCGGACCTTAAGACCGCAATGAAAGCGAAAGATAAAGTGGCCCTGGAAGCACTCCGTGCCATCAAAACAGCCCTACTCAATGAGAAAACTGCGGCGGGAGCCAAAGAAATGACAGGCGCTGATGAACTAAAACTCTTGACGAAGCTGCGCAAGCAACGCGTCGAAAGTGCAATCATCTTCCGCGAGCAGGGACGTGAAGATCTCGCTGAACCGGAAGAGGCACAAATCAAAATTATCGAGCGCTACCTCCCTGATATGCTCAGCGAAGAAGTCATAGAGGCCAAAGTAAAAGAGATCATTGCTGCAACTGGTGCTTCGTCTATGGCGGACATGGGTAAGGTTATGGAGCAAGCCACCGGCGCTATGGCCGGCCAAGCGGACGGTAAGGTTATCAGCGGAATTGTTCGCAAGCTGTTGAGCTAGAATTACAGAAATAGGTTATAAACAAACACCCCTGGCGCTGCGCGCCGGGGGTGTTTGTTTTCATCTAATTTTTATGCCGTATGCTAATGCACAATCAGTACTTTCTCTTTGGTATCGTCGTCGCTGAAGCCTAGAGTATATTGGCCGGGCGGCAGGTGACTAAGATCGATGCGGTTGGTGCCTAGAATGTGTTTAAACTCAAAACACTTTCCATCTGGTGAGGTAAGATGTGCGATCCCTGCAAAAGGGGTTTCAAGGTGCAATTCTGTATCTGCGGGATTCGGATAATATTTGATAGGTTCTGCCAAGCCGCGTTCGATAACGATGACGTCCATTAATGGATTCCAAGCAACGCCCACAGAATCTCCATAGACATAATGAACAAGCTCTGGATGATCGATAAATGGATTACGGTTGCCCTGCATATTATGAATGGCGTCATTGCGGGCCAATTCAAATTGATCCACCGTATCCTGGAAATGCCAATCTATCAGTGTGGACATCACAGCAAAAGTATTCCCACCAGAGTTCAAGGCTTCACGCATCACTAGATCCGGTTCGCCTTGTTGGCCCTCGTAGCGAAGGTCCATATACATGATAATACGAGCTAGATCGCCTTTAATATTATCGCGCGGCTCAAAGATGCCGGCACTTGCATTCAATCTGTTTCCCGTTGCATTGCCGTTGTAGTTCACGGCATTACCACCTGCACCGAGCTCGTCATACTCGTGGTTCGAACGTGTCGAGTTAAGAGATATCGTTGCCGGCTTGAGGTTGTGTACATCTGTTCCAACCCCGGCGCTCGTTCCGAAACCACCCAATGAACGCGGCCAAACGTGCTCGCGATTCCAGCCTTGGCCACTATTGTATTCTTGCGGACCGTTGACAGAAATACCTGCGTATACTAAAAGGACATTTGAGGAATTTGAAGGGTCGACATCAGATGCTTTCAAAACATCCCATGTATCTGTAGAGGAAGAAGAATACGGTAGTTTAGTGTGCACTCGAATTATGTCATACAATTCCTCCCGGAGATCGTCGCCATCTTCATTCCAAGCGTCCTGATAGTAAGTTAAAGGTTGTGCCGAAGCAGCAATGCTTAAGAGAAGACCAAAAAGGAATAGGGTGAATCTGTTGTTCAATTTCATACCCTAAATGTCGTAAATATTATTCCAATTCTTGCTCTTTTCTTCTCAATGCTGGTTTACGGACAACAATGTTCCAATCGTGAACATTTGCCAGTCCGAGGGAACTGGCAATAACAACAATAACGGTCGACTGACCGGTAGCTGGAACATAGATTCTAACTACAATTCAGAGAATTCAGATAAATAGGTTATTGTGTTCTTACCTGCTGATTGACTCTGGGTTGTAAAGTCAATAAGCAAAAAGGGGATGATTGTTCGAAGGGAGTTCTATACCAATTAGCCACAGAATGTACCATTATCTCCACTTCTCGAGACGAATCTCTGGGAAGAGTGCTTTCAGATCAGCACCCACTTGTGCATGATCGCTCTTAAACGCTGAGATTATAGGCGCATCGGCCTCGTTGTCTGGTACACGACCTCCACTATTGAGTCTTATGTATACAGGAAGCAACATTTTTTGAATAAAATGCGGAATAAGCGGCTGCAGGAGCAGTCCCAACTGATGCAATGCGCCACTGCGAATGGCCACACTCTCGTTGCGGTGCTCGAAATCAAAATCGGTGTAAAAGGAAGGGTCAATACCCAAATATTCTGCTATTTCCTGCATCACATCTACCTTGCGCGACATCAAATCTTCAAAGGACCATATACGCACATAACCTTCGGGCATAGCTGCTACCCATTTTTTCAAGTACGTGGTATAATCTACATACATGTCAATCTTGGGAAGCTTGATGTACTCCTCCAACGGCATATCCACACGCTTAGTTCGGTACTTCTCCATCTTATAATGACTATACATCTGCTTGGACGGCTCGCGAAATAAGAAGATTATCTTAGGCGGAACCGGAGCCTCTGAAAACGCTTTTAAAGCCTGCTCCTCGTACAGATAATGCGCCGTAGCTTCAAGGCGAATCTTCGCATCACCAGCGTGTTTAAAAAACTGTAAATACGCGTCCAATTCATGCTCATGTACATTTGCTATAGCATTAAATCGATTAACCTTATCCGCGTAGAAAAAGGTTTCTTTCTTGGGCGAACTAAAGACCTCTGGATGAGCACTCAACCAAAAATACAGGCTACTGGTCCCACACTTCGGGGCACCGCCAATGATGAGATTTGGAAAACGTTCTTGCATGGGTGCAAATTAACCCGAGATTTCTAAATCGTAGTCAATAAAAGCTCTTTTACAGCATAAGCTAAAGCGCTTCCACAAAGTGGTGCGATAACAGGAATCCATGCATAGTCCCAACCCGAATCCATCTTATTCTTTATAGGCAACACCTGGTGCATAATGCGCGGACCTAAATCGCGCGCCGGATTGATGGCGTAACCCGTCGTTCCACCCAATCCTAAACCAATGACCCATATGAGAATAGCGACTGGCAAGGCGCCTACGCTACCCAATCCTACAGGGATTTCTTCGCCGGCCATTTCAAAGGCACCGTCCGCAATATAAAAGATGACAAACATCAGTACGAATGAACCAGCAAGCTCACTGAAGAAATTGTTCCACGTACTTTTAATGGCTGGGGACGTACAAAAAGTCCCTCTGATAGACGCTGCATCTTCGGTGATATCGTAATGCGTTTTATGAAAAATGTAATTAGTCGTAGTACCGGCGGCCGCACCTAAAAGTTGTGCCAACATATAGACGCCTATTTGGGAACCGTCTAGTGCTCCGTCCAACCATAGAGCCAAGGTCACTACTGGGTTCAAATGTGCACCGCTGTAAGGTCCTGCAATAACAACTCCCACAAACACGGCAAAGCCCCAAGCAGAGGTAATCATGATCCACGAACCTGGATCACCACTCGCCTTTGTACTTTTAAGTTTCATGTTGGAAACAACACCATTCCCGATAAAAATTAATAGAAAAGTTCCGACAAATTCTGCCCAGAATGCGCTCATGATTGTTGTATGTTTCGTTCGTGACTAAGGTAAGGATTTATGGGGTCAAAGCACCTTTTCATCTCGCATTCTCCATATATTGGAGGCAGTAACACAAAGACATCTATGGTCCCATATATACTCGCCATTGACGCGGGCACCACTTCTTCGCGTGCCATCGTTTTTGATAAAGACACTAAAAAAATAGGCTTAGGGCAATTCGAATTCACACAGCATTTCCCGGATAATTCCTGGGTCGAGCAAGATGCGAATGAAATCTGGGCCACCCAGCAAAAAGCCATCACTGCTGCCTTGAAAGCAGCAAAAATTAAGGCCACTGATATTTCAGCTATTGGTATCACTAACCAGCGTGAGACCACCATCATTTGGGACCGCGTGACCGGTGAACCCATCTACAATACCATCGTCTGGCAAGACCGCCGCACCTCGAACTATTGCAGCTCGCTCTCGAACGAAACTGTTGCTATAGTCGCAAAAAAAACGGGACTAATTGTAGACGCCTATTTCTCTGCAAGCAAGATCCGCTGGATTCTACACAAGGTGGAAGGCGCTGCCGAGCGCGCAGCGCGAGGCGAGCTTTGTTTTGGAACAGTAGATTCCTGGCTCATCTATAAACTCACAGGAGGAGCAAGCCACATCACAGATGCGTCCAATGCCAGCCGAACGATGCTCTACAACATCAATCACGGTGGCTGGGACCAAGAACTCTGCGATCTCTTTCAGGTACCGATAGCCATACTTCCCGAAGTGGTAAATAGCAGCGGAAATTTGGCCACCACTGATGAAGGGGTATTTGGTGCTACAGTGCCTATTTCAGGCATCGCCGGCGACCAGCAAGCAGCACTTTTTGGGCAGCTCTGCTTTAGTATTGGCGAGGCAAAGAATACCTACGGAACCGGTTGTTTTGCCATGTCAAATACGGGTGATCAAATCGTTCGTAGTACCAATAAAATGTTGAGTACCGTTGCTTGGCAAATAGACGGAAAACTTACCTATGCACTCGAAGGATCTGTATACGTTGCAGGTTCCTTGGTGCAATGGTTGCGCGATGGCATGGGCTTGTTCGAAAAGAGCGCCGATGTAGAAGAATTGGCCCTTCAAGAAAAAAACAATGGCGGCATTACCATCATCCCCGCTCTCACCGGATTGGGCGCACCGCATTGGGACAGCTACGCCCGCGGCGCCATCATGGGAATCACCCGCGGAACGAATACCTCACACATTGCTTATGCAGCATTAGAGTCGATCGCCTTGAGCACCGCAGATGTACTAGAGGCGATGGCCAAGGATATGGGCGAAAATCTTAAATCTATTAAGGTGGACGGAGGAGCAAGTACCAACGATACCATGATGCAAATTCAAAGTGACCTGCTTGGATGTCTCGTTATTAGACCAATGGAAACAGAAAGTACAGCACTCGGCGCAGCGCTATTGGCTGGTTTAGGTACCGGTATTTGGTCCGGATTAGATGAGCTAAAAGAATTGGCAGCAATAGACCAAAAGTTTACCCCTGCTGATAGTGATTTTACCCTCTTGCGCCAGCAGTGGAAAAAAGGAATTAACTCGAGTAAGGGCTGGATCGAAGCCGATGTACATGAATCAATTAGAATCGATCATTGAATTCAAGGAGGAAGAAAATTGGATTAAAGCTGAATTGGCTGCATTTGATAAGATAAGTAGTGATTACCTCGTTACATAGGCGAGCAAAATTGGCCTAACTTCACCGCCAAGGAGATGGACACGCAAAAACGACAGATATCAAAAGGAGCACTAATCAATCTAGTGGGGATTGGCATCGGTGTCATCTTGAACATCTGGCTTTTACCCAAGCTCTTCAGCACGGGTGAATTAGGCGTGTACCGATGGATTGAGCGAACTACCATTCTATTGGCCAACATTCTTCTTTTCGGTAACCACCGCGCGTACACTAAATTTCAAGCAGATGGATGCGTAGGGGACCATTTCAAGCAGACCATTTTTAGTAAGAACACGGCGCTTATCCTTTGCTCGGGTGCACTGATGGCACTTTGTGGACCACTGCTGGCGCCTGTTTTTCATTTAGAAACCTACACGTGGTTATTGCCTGTGCTTGGATTCACGGTAGCTGGTAATATGGCGCTACTTAGTGCAACGAGCGTAAGCGCCACTACCAAGCGGATCGCTATACCTCTTTTTCTCAAAAATATTGGACTGCGAAGCGTAATGCTCGTGGGCGGATTGATCGTCTTATGGTCCAGCTTTGGCTTCATCCATTGGGTGCTGTTCTTCGGCGTCGGCACCCTAGCACTCGGTTTGGGAGGCCTTTATTATGCTTGGAAAAGAGTCGGAGTCCAATTCCGTTTAAAATACACTTTCAACTCCTTTCCTTCAGTGGTACGCACTTTCATGCGTTACAGCGTGATGACTACCGTCGTTACCTTCGGGCTCTCGACCATCGATATACAAATGCTATCGCTGCTCACCGACTACAGCAGTGTCGGTATTTACGGCATTGCCTTTTTCATGGGATCCGTCATTGACGGCATTAAACGGCCCATCAACCAAATGCTCGCACCTCAGTTTGCAAAAGCCTGGAACACGAACAACACCACCATGTTGTCAAAATTGTATAAGAAAACAGCCACCATACAAGTGCTTGTGAACGTTTTAATGGTAATCATGATTCTATCCAACATCAACTGGATTTTCTCACTCATCCCCAACGGCGAACGATTCAATGCTGCCATTCCAGTTGTCGGCTGGGTGCTGTTAGCGCGATTCATCGATTCTTCTTTCGGATCGAACGGTGAAATTATTGGAAACAGTCCCTACTTCAGATTCAACTTTTACTTCTCAACCATACTCATCACACTGGTCATTGCGCTGAACCTCTACTTCATCCCCGCTTACGGAATCGTTGGAGTCGCCTACAGCGGAGCTATTTCTATGTTCTTGTTCAATGCGATGAAAGCGGTACTCATTTACCGAAAATCGGATATGATCCCCTTCAGCACGAGCTATGTGAAAATCATTGTGGTTGGCGCCCTTGTTTTCGGTGCCGTCATGTATCTCCCGGTTGAAGGTTTCTTAGGTGCCTTAATTCGTGGAGGAATTGTTTTAGCCGTAGTCGCAATGAACCGCAAATTCATCATCTCCACAGTGCAGAATTAGCCACTCTACCCTTAGGGTAGGTTTAGTATCTTAGCCTTCTAAGAAAGAATAGCATGAGTGCATTTTTAAGCGAAGAATACAGAGACCTGCAAGCAGTTGCAGCCAAATTCAAGGACGCGTATAAAAACGCCGAACCCTTCCCTTCGATTTATTTCGACAACGTCTTCGACGAAGAGAAACTGAACGAAATTCTCGCCGAATTCCCCGATCTCAGCAAAAAAGATACGACCAACTACGCCGACGATGTTCAAGTGAAATTCGGTTCTAAAGGAGAGCGCTTTTTCGGTGAAAAGACCAAAGCATTCATGCATTATTTGAATTCAGAACCGTTTCTGAATTTCTTGCAAGAACTAACAGGTATCGAAGAGATTTTGGTCAATGACCCTTATTTTCATGGGGCTGGACAACACGAGATCAAGCCGGGTGGGTTTCTTAAGATTCACGTGGATTTCAACAAGCACAAAACCCTAGGTTTAGACCGTCGCATTAACGTCTTGGTCTACCTAAATAAAGATTGGGACGAGAGCTATGGCGGACAATTCGAACTATGGAAAACCGATATGAGCGAATGTGGTGCTAAGATCCTGCCGTTGTTTAATCGTATGGCCATCTTCTCTACTACAGAGAAGAGCTACCATGGCCACCCGGACCCACTGCAATGTCCAGAAGGCATAAGTCGCAAATCTTTGGCTTTATACTACTACAGCAATGGCCGTCCAGCCGATGAGTTTAAGCACAGCCAAGAAGACCATCGCACACTATGGGCACAGCGTCCCGATGCTGAGAACGATACTTTCACCAATAAGAGGAGCAAAGTGACCAAGGTGATCAACCGACTGAAGAAGCTCGGAAAGTAAACGATGATCAAATTACCTAAATTTCTTCGCAAAGCACTAAAAACGAATCCTCAGCCGCCGTCACGCGAGGTGGAACCCCCTCTTTTCATAACTGGAATGATGCGAAGCGGCACCACCTTCTTGGTGAGCAAGGTAGTCAGCCATCCACAATTGCTCAAGGTGGGCGACGAACTCGATAAGGTTTGGAACCATATCGGAGGGGCGCAAATAGGTGCTAAATGCGTCCATAAGACCGCAAAAGACGCCTCCGGCCAGTATACCTATCAGATGAGCAATTACTTCTTCAATTTCATCCAAGAAAGTAAAGGACTTAAGCGCCACCTGATGCGCGCAGCGAATAAGTACAACAAGGAATTTGGCCGAATCTTTCACGACTGGGAGAACATTATCCCTGTCAATAAGAGCCCACACTTGATCAACAAGATGGAGTACGTCCTAGAGCTCTTCCCCACGAGTAAATTTTTGTACATCATTCGAAATGTTCGCGGCCACAGCGCTTCGATGAAAGTGCATTTCAACTTCTACCGCACAAAGAAGGGAAAGGTTGCATTCCTACCAGATGATCCCATGGACTGTTGGTCACTCGTCGACGAAACCCCCGAGACGATATTGGATCCAACCAGCTATCCACCCACCTTCGGGCTCATCCCAGAGATGTGGATCCGGTTGAATAAAGTTGGGCTAGAAACTGCCAAACGACTTGGACCTGAGAAGGTGATGGTCGTAGAATACGAAGACCTCATAGCTAATCAAGAAGCACTGATGAATAAAATCTTCGACTTCATTGGGACACACGAAAAGCATAACGAAGAGACTGCAAAAATTGCTCGAGCTAAAATGGCCAATATCAACACCACTACGAAAGGAAACTCCCTAGAAAAGTGGAAGAAAACGTTGACGCAGGAGGAGAAAAATGAACTGGATCAGTGTATTACGAAGCATCAACAAGAGTATGATGCAGTGCTTGCACTTGTTGAGGAATTAAAGGTTCGTACATGATGATTCGCTTTTCCGTAATTATGACCACCTACAACGGAAGTGCCACTATAGGCGCTGCCTTGGACTCCATCTTAAACCAAGAGGGACGAGGGACCGATTTTGAAATCGAAGTGTTCGTTATAGACGACCACAGTACAGACCATACCATCGAAGTTTTAGCCTCGTACAAAGACATACCAGTCGTACAAACCAAAGCAAATACCGGAGGGCCCAACACTGGGCGCAACATCGGTCTTAAAGCCTGTACTGGCGATTGGATTTGTATTGCCGACCACGACGATCTCTGGGAACCTTTTAAGCTGAAAAAGCTGCTGCCGCATCTCGATGCAGCTCCTATCCTAACTAGCGGCTACACTTTGATTGATGAACAAAAGGGAACGAAGACCGTGCGTGTTAGATTTCCGGAAGAGCCCATCAAACACTTCCCGGTGAATGCTACCTTTGCCAGCAAGTTGTCTAAATCAAAGCAAGGCCAGAACACTTACCTCGGTGCTATCGTTTACCAAAGTTCTTTGAAGCACATTCTCTTTGAAGAAGAGCACGGTATGGTCGATTTCGATTGGGTCGTTCGCCTCTTTGAAGGCAAGCGATCCGCAGAAATTGCGGAAAGTCTCTATATTCGTATCGTAGAAGAGTCCAATCTTAGCTTGAAGCCTAGTTACAGGAGCATCGACTTTGAGTACAGTATATCTTTTGCTGCACAATACAAAGACCGCTACCCAGCCCTTTACAGATTGGCCGTTGCGCGTTTACACGGTTCTCGCGCACGCTACTTCTACCTTATTGGTGATATGAAGAAGGCACGTCAATTCTTACGCAAGGCACCCTTTGATTTTAAAACAGTCCTTTACTTTGTAACCTCCTACGTAGGGGCCAATTGGGTTAAAAAGAACTTCAATATCTTCGGATAATGGAAAATCATCAGTCACGACCTCTTCTTCTTTTAGGCTGTCAGCGCAGCGGTACAACCCTGCTTGCTGCCATGCTTGGAGGTCATTCAGAGATCAACATGCTCTTTGAGAGTGTTACCAAGGATACGTTCCGACTGATCGGTAAACGCTACAACGGCAATAAGCTTTTAGCGTACCGTCAAATTCGAATGAGCCAACGTGCCTCACGTTTTGGGCACCTCATTAACCGCATTGTTAATCTGAATTTCGGCTTGGAACCAAAGCCGCACAAGTTGCGTCCTTTCCCAACCGGCACCCTAAGCTTGCAAGATTATATCGATAGTGATGCTAAAATCATTACCATCGTCCGCAAGAAGGAAGAAGTAGTTTCTTCCATCGTAAAGCGCACCAAAATGAACAAGAAACAAGCTCGCAGAGAATACGACCTCGTTATTCAAGAAATCGACAAGGTGACCGATCGTGCGCTGAACATCACATTTAAAGAACTCGTTGGGGACCCAGAAGGGACGCTTAAAACGATTTGTAACTACTTAGATTTAGAGTTTGAACCGCGAATGCTTAAAGGCCCTGAATACAACTTCGTATACCCTGAAAAGAGCATCATCAGCTCGAAGTCTACCGAGAATTAATCTTGGGGCGCTATTATCTAGGACATTGACCAAAAAATTTGAATCAAATAAAAAGCCGCGGCCCCTTTAGGCCGCGGCTTTTGTTATACGCTTCTCAGCTTAAGGGATTATTGCACCTGTACACGCTGAGTTACTATTCCTCTAGTAGAGCTTACGCGGACGAGGTACATACCTGCACTCACATTCACATCTACAGAAATCGTATTTCCTTCTACGGTCATTCTTGAAAGAACTGCACCACGAACATCCATCACCTCAACAGTGTAGTTGTCTGTGCGGTCCATTTCAATATTGAATTGACCAGTGTTCGGGTTCGGGTAGATGCGTCCATTTAATGTGAACTCACCTGCACCTGTGTTAGGCGTTAGGTTACCTGGTGAACCTACATCTCCATTCAATGAAGTGTATGCACCGTTCACACCGTCAACTGCATCACCTACTGAAGCACCGGTAGTATCAAACTCAATCGAATATCCAGCAGTACCTGAGATGTATTCACTCTTCGTCAACTCAATACCTGCTGCATCGAAGAGGTATACTCCATCGCCGTTCTGGCTCAATGATGGGAACGAACCTGTAAGCTCATCTGTTGAGATTACTTGAACTGAACCTGAGTACAATTTCCAGCTTACTAATAAGCTGTCCTCATTCGATGCTACGTCGTCCCAAACAACAACTGCCTCACCTGGAGCAACTGTAACCGATGGGAATGTTGACGTTCCTGAGATACCACTTTCGTCGTCCCAAGACATACCTGCTAAATCAACTGCAGTGTCGCCGTAGTTATAGATTTCGAACCAGTCTGCGTTCCAAGCAGAAGCATTTGAACCTGGCATAATCTCACTTACCACAATCTTAGGAACGTATACTGCTGCTGCAGGAACGATATCCGCTTGGTAGCGTGGCAACAACTGGTAACCTGATGTATAAGGTGAAGAGAAGTCATATTGACCACCGATACCCGTTACATCAAACGCACCTGTTGGCGCAGCCTGAGAATATAGATCTACATCATTATCGATACGCATCGCAATAGTATCTGTACCATTAGTGATATCTACATTGAAACCTGAACCTGAACCTGTCCACTGAGATGGGTCAACAAGTGTTGCACTTGTAAAGGTTGTAAGCTCACTTTCAGTGTTCTCACCCAACTGTGTAACTACTGTTGGCGTTGGAAGTGTATTATTTGAAGAGATGAATACAATACTATCCGGATTAATCTGAGTCAAACCATTGAACTGGCTAATCGTACCAATTAATCGAACTTGATCACCTTCCATTACAGAGTAAGACTGCGCAGCTGGCGCTGAAGAGTACACTCCTAGACCGTCTGATCCATCATGAATAGTAAACTGGATTGCAGTTGCAGAACCTTGAAGATCTACACCCATCACAGTACCCACTACTTTACATAATACACCTAAGCTATCGGCAACACCGTCAGCATCTAGAGTAGTTACGGCACCTATTGTGTACGTTGGAATAGTTGGGTACTCGAAGATATCTGTCAACATACGTGGGAAGATTTGGTAACCTTCATCGTATGGAGAAGAGAAATCAAACTGAGAACCAAGACCAGTAACGTCAAACATTACTGTCGGAGCCGTTGAACCGTCAATATCCGTGTCGCTATCAATACGCATAGTCATAGTATCTGTACCGTTGGTAATGTCTACGTTCGCTGAAGAACCAGAGACTGGCCACTGCGTAGGATCAACTACAGTCATACCAATCAACTGAATCAACTCACTTTCTGTAGACTCGTTCAAGGCAGTTTCTACAGAGGCTGCAGGAAGCGTATTGTTTTGATTTGCCAAATAGATTGAATCTGGCTCCAATTGGGTCAAACCTCTGTATTGGCCAACTTCACCATGAATAAACAGACTATCACCCATCATTGGCATCGTGTAGCCACTCTGGTCGTTGAAGTTGAAGATGTTAATACCGTCTGTAGCATCCTCAGCATAGAACGAATAACCATTGTTACCATCAAAATCGATAGAAGTCACAATAACTTTTACCCACTTCATTGAGCCAGTTGAATCTGCGACACCGTTGGCATCCATACTATTAAATGTGTTGATCGCAACAACATCTGAGAATACTGGGGATGGCGCTGTCACAATACAGTTAGAATTGTGGTCTCCAACAAACGACCAAGTATTTTGTGGGTGTACGTTCCATTCTGTCGCACCTACTGTCCAATCTGTTTGACCAGCACTCACCGAAGACTTACGAATCAAAGTATGGTTCGCTGTAGAACCTGTATCAACTGTCCAGCTTGATCCTGGGTCAACGCCCGGAGTACCAATAACATCAATAGTATCTGTTCCGTTTACAAGAATCAATGCGTCATCACCGTTGAAATGTGCCACCGATGGGAAGCCCATCGCTGTATCTGCCTCTGCAAGGATCACAGAGTTAGCTTGGTTGGTAGAGATCACATATACATCACCTGATGCAACAGATGCTGAAGTGGTAAATGTATTCGTGAATGAACCTCCATTACCACTCAAGTAAACAGTGTAACCACTTAACGAAACTGCATTCGCTGTAGGGTTGTAGATTTCAAAATATTTGTGGTTTGATGAACCCTCTGAGTACTCAGAGAAGAACAACTCGTCACAACCGGCAGAAACTGTTACACAATTAGAGGTATGTGCATCTGCATAACTCCAGGTATTTGAAGCATATACATCCCACTCACCTGCACCATTAGTCCAGTCTGTAGAACCCATATCTACCGTTGCTTTACGTATTAAAGTATGGTTCGCTGTAGATCCAGTACCTACC
>MDTG01385859.1_pt1 | contig 16392 bp, 14 predicted proteins | sample 811421 | NCBI WGS metagenome assembly MDTG01 (sample SAMN05326645, study PRJNA326480) | marine metagenome | isolation source: seawater | place: Pacific Ocean: South East | collected 2011
TATAAAAGTGAGTAGTTACCAAAATTGTTAATAGCAAAAATATCATCCAGAAATTTATACAATATTTTGTAAATTCTTTTTTATTTATTCTCATAGCTCCATAAATTGAAAGAATAATTGTAAACATTATTAATGGAATTCCAAAAGTTATACCATTGTGGCCAATTCTATTAACCAGAGGAATAGATTGAATTATAATGTCAGGCATTAGACCGTATGCAATGGAAAATGATATTAGAAAAAAAATAATTGTTGATTGAAAAACAGGATTATCTCTTACTTTAGTATTGACGGCCCATATAAGTAGGAATAAGAAAAGTATATTTGAGGACAGACCGACAAGTTTTTGCATTTTTAAAGGATGATTGCTTGTCCATTCTTGGAATACTAGCGGTTCGAAAAAACCAAATATTAGAGAAGTAGGATAGGGGTCAGTGGGTACTTTGCCATCGTATGAAGTAGCTGATTCAAATAGAGAGCTCAAAAATATAATTACATATGGCGAAACAAATAAAGTTACTATTAGAAGAACAATTATCGTTATCAAGGCAACATTTCTCAGACTATACTTCTTTATTAGGCACAACATCATATACAACAGCCCCCAACCAAATATAAATGCAAATGATATTACAGCCTCTTTAGTTTGAGACGAGTTAATTATTAACCACATTATTATTACTAATAGAATTAAATTAATTATAATATCTTTGGGCCTGCGTTCTGGAGAGTTCAGTGACTGGGTGAATCTTATCCACTGAAGAACTCCAAAAGGAAGATATGTAAGACTGAAATAATTGGGATGATTAAAAACATGTGTATAGAAACCTATAAACGGTGCAGCTGCAGCTACAATCATTGCGATGCCAACATTTTTTGATATCTTAAATGCTAAAAGACCACAACCAAGGCTAAAAATAAATTTTGAAAGAGTAAATTTGATATCCCATGATATTGAAGTGCCATTATTAAATACTGTAATCCATTGTATAGGATCCCCAAGCATTGAATATCCTTGACCATATAAAGGGACACCACCTGCCACAAATCTATTCCAAAAAGGAAATTCTCCGTATTGAAATACAGACTGATGAACTATCATGCTCATTGGTGAAAAAATCCATTGATGAGCAGCTACATCAGCTCCTCTAAAATCCTCGAAAAAACCGTCAAATTCATAACCAGGCATCCATCCAAGAGTATCGTATAACATAGGCAAACCAGCTGCATAGTTCATAGATTTGCCGAATAATAGAGGATACATATTAATCATTATGGAAATTATTGATGTTACAAAAATTGCAGATAATGGCCATGATTTAGAAATAACTTGTAATGATTTAAAGCTTGATATTGAAAACTCTTTTACAGTCTTGCTAAGTAATATTGCACGAAGGCTATAATATAAAATAGCAAGATAAACAAAAAAATAAAGTATGAGAATAGGCAGTCTTTCTAAGCTAAAATCATAAAATCTATTCTTCTCGTAGAGGATGCTCATATCAGTCAGGTGTATTATTGGATCATTTGAGTCATTTTCAGTGCTTAAATTAAGAATATTATCTTGTATGAAGAAATTACTTATACCTTTATGTGGTGATAATTTAGATAACGGTATTGATTGAATAATTTCTCCATTACCTCTTTCAAGACGTATATTTCTGATTTGTATATTTGAGATCTTATCAATAGGGTCAAATCTTAAAAATGAAATATTTTCTTTTCTTGGTATGCGAAATTTAATAGTAGAAAAATTATGCTTCTTTGTGATTATATGCTTTTTAGAATGACTTTCATTTATGCCTGAACCAATATCATAAAAAAGTTGAGCTGTACCATTTACAGAAGATTGTATTTCCAAAGAAATAAATTTATTTTTAAAATTATACCAATCAGCTACTAAAATATTTAAAAATATCATAAAAGAAATGAATACAAATGCTGTAAAAAAAACCTTAAAGTTATTCATTATTTAATATTTTTTCCATTTTTCCTCTTTTACCCCAAAAAGCTCTCGGTTCATAATCATTTTCAGGATATAAGCCTGATTTAATTTGAATATTAATTTGCATCTCATTGCAATAATTCTCTAAAAATTGTCCTAGTTTAATAGGATTGCCGCTGCAACAATTTATTAAACCATTTATATTTATATTTTCTATGGCTTTACAGATAAAATAGGCGACATCCTCAACTTTCATAAAATCTCTCATGTGCTCTGTATTCGATACTCCAAATATTTTCTTGTTTTCTTCGTATGCGACATGAAGCTGCGGAATTAAGCTTTTAGGATTTTGACCTTCTCCATACATATAGAATAACCGTATCCATTTAAAAGCTAACTTATCATTAGCAATAGATTCCATATTTCTTCTTAGCATATCTTTTGCTTTACCATATTCTGTAACAGGCATTGTATCATCATCTTCATCTAGCTCACCCTCTCTGAGTCCATATTCAAGACATGAACCCGTGACGGAAATATTATTGATACCATAACGGATTGCTGCTTTTAGAAATGTAAGATTTTTATCATGATAGATATCAACATGACTCTTGTCTTTATAATATGGTATACCTTGCCATGATAGGTGTATTAAAGCATCTGGCTTAATTTGAAGGTTTTGACTAAAACTGAATGAATCATAAATGTCTGTTTCAATGACATTTACAGCATCAAACCAATCATAACAACGTATATTTTCTATGTCTCGTGTAAGTATGTAAACATTATGTTTCTTTATGAGTTCTCTAACAACGTGTTGTCCGACAAAACCTGATGAGCCTGTTACTAATACTTTCATCTATGCTTAATAGTTGATGGAATGAAGGAGACATATTCAGCTCCCCAGTTGTTAATATTATTTAAAATATTAACTATTTCTGTTGATAAATTCCAAGGAAGAATGATAATAATATCAGGTCTATGTTCACTAAGTGCAGAGATATCATAGACAGGGATATGACTTCCAGGTAATAGCGTGTTTATTTTTAAAGGTGATGCGTCGCATACAAAGTCAATTTCGTGATGAGTTATTTTTGAAAAATTTAATAGTGTATTTCCTTTTGCTGCTGCACCATAACCTGCAATTTTAAGATTTTTATTTTTAGCATTAGTGATATATTTGATAAAATCTTTTACAACAATATCTATTTTATCTTGAAAAGATATATATGTTGAAATATCTTTTAAACCAAAAATATCTTCTTCAGTTAGTATTTTTTCAACATTACTAGATATATTTTTTCTTGAAGATGAATGTGATCCATAAACTCTTAAACTTCCACCATGAGTTGATATTTCCTCTACATCATATATATCTAAGTTATATTTTGAAAAAATATTCTTGACTGTGGTTAATGATAAGTATGAATAATGCTCATGATAAATTGTATCAAATTGATTATACTTGATAAGCTTAAGAAGATGAGGAAATTCAAGTGTAACCGTTCCATTTTTATCTAAAAGCTCAACAATTCCTGCTGTAAAATTGTTAATATCAGGAACGTGAGCATATACATTATTGCCACAAATTAAATTCGCTTTTCCTTTAAACGCTAATTCTTTTGCATAATCAAGTGTAAAGAATTCTTCATAAGTTAAAATACCTTTCTTTCGAGCTATTTTAGCAACTTCTTGTGTTGGTTCTACACCATAACATGGTATCTTATTTTGAAAATTTTCTAATAAGCATCCATCGTTTGAGGCAATTTCTACAACCAGGCTTTCATCATCTAGTGATAATTTATTAATAATCATATCACTGTAATCTTTGCAATGTTTTTTCCATGTTTGAGATGCAGAAGATACATACGCATACTTGGGATTGAATAATACTTCAGAGGAGAGAAAATCTTTTGTTTGCACTAGCCAGCACTTTTCGCAAACATATGTTACTAGAGGATAATGAATTTCTTTTTTTATGTCTTCATGATTCTCTAAATACGCATTTGATGGTGGCGCACTATCCAGATTTGCAAATGTATGCTCTAAAGTATTTCCACAATGTCTACACTTCATACTATTACACCTTCAAAACCTGAATGTATAAATTGATGAGTGCTATCTCTATCAGATATTTCTGTGCATTCTAAATCCCATTCTATACCTAATGCGGGATCTTTATAATTGAGCGCACCTTCATTTTTTTTACTATATACCTGATCATGAAAATATAGAAGCTCACAATTGTCTTGGAGGGTTTGAAATCCATGTGCATATCCGCCCGGTATAATAATCATTTTGTTATCAATATCGTCAAGCTTGATAGACATATAATCTAGAAATGTTGGAGAGTTTTTTCTAATATCAACAACAATATCTTTTACCGATCCTTTGAGACATGTAATAATTTTTGTTTCATGGTATGGAGGATACTGAAAATGCATCCCTCTAATCGACCCCCTTTTTTTTGTTAGTGATCTATTTATTTCCAAAATTGGTTTACTCATCTTAGAATGTTGTTTAAGTTCATCATTAAATAATTTATAAAAATCACCTCTACTATCTTTATGAGATTTTACTTTGAGTATAATTACATCATTTAAAGATTTCACTTTAGCCATGACTAATTTATCCAGTCAATTTTTTCTTTCTTCATTGTCTCGATATATAGATTCAATTGATCCGTGGATATAACTAAGTTCTTTTCATCCCAGGACTTGTACCATTCTATTGTATGGCGCAGGGCATCATCAATATTCCACACTTCATACCACTTTAATTCATTATATGACTGACTACTGTTCAGATATAATTCGGATGCTTCATGAGGCCAATTTTTTGTATCTATCTTCCATTTTACTTTATCCCATAATGGTTCAATTTTTTTTAATATAGTTTCCACGCTACAATTATTATCTTTCTTAGGACCAAAATTATAGGCTTTTGCACAATTTTCATTACCCTCTAATAAGCATTGACCAAGTCGTAAGTATCCAGATGCTGTTTCTAAAACATGGTGCCATGGTCGTGTAGCTTTAGGGCTTCTTATATTAAGTGGTTTTCCAGAATCCACAGAACGTATTAAATCTGGAATTAACCTATCTTTACACCAATCTCCACCACCAATAACATTACCAGATCGGGCACTTGCTATTAACGTTTGAGTATTTGTAAAATATGAGTCTCTGTAGCTAGAAATAGCAATTTCACATGCTGCTTTGGAAGCACTATATGGATCATAGCCACCAAGAGCATCATTCTCAGAATACCCATCTAATTTATCGATATTCTTATAACATTTATCAGTTGTTATACAAACTACGGCTTTTAGACCATCAACGTCTCTGGAGCTTTCTAGAACGTTTACAGTGCCTATTAAGTTTGAATGCCAGGTATCAATAGGATCGCTATAAGATGTAATTACTAGTGCCTGTGCAGCTAAATGAAAGATTATATCAGGTTTAATCTCCCTAATAGTTGTATTAAGCTTATCTTTATCTCTGATATCGAAATAGTGTGAATCCATATCAATGTTAATCAATTTCCAATGATTAATATCATCTTGTGGCGGCAATGATATTCCAAAGACATTTGCATCAAGCTTTTTAAGCCATAAAGCAAGATAGCTACCTTTGAATCCAGTATGACCTGTTATGAGTACCTTTTTGTTTTTATAGATATCATTGAACATTACCAGATTTTCCATGGAGCCTCATTGTTCATCCACATTTTTTCAAGTAAATTTTTATCTCGAAGTGTATCCATAGGTTGCCAAAATCCATCATGCTTAAAAGAACTAATCTGGTTATCTTTTGCTAAATTTTGCATAGGTTCTCGCTCTAATACACATTTATCTCCAGTAAGGTAATCAAAAATTCCTCTATTAAAAACAAAAAATCCGCCGTTTATCCAAGAATTAGTTCCTTCTATTTTTTCTTCAAACGAAACGACTTGATTATTGTCAATCTTTAGCGAACCAAATCTCCCCGGAGGCCTAACAGCAGATATTGTTGCTATGGTTTTATTTTTTTTATGTGCATCATTTAGATTATTTATATCAATATTTGAAAGCCCGTCACCATAAGTACAAAAGAATGAATCTTCTTTAACAAAATCCTTTATTCGTGCAACTCTGCCGCCCGTCATTGTATGATCTCCAGTATCAATTAAGGTGACTTCCCAGTCTTCATTATTATTTGTCAATATCTTATAGTCACTATTTTTTGTTTTAACCATAAAATCTGACGTATATTTCGAGTAATTAAAAAAGTATTCTTTTAATTTGTGACCTTTATATCCAAGGCAAATTATGAATTCAGTGATACCAAAAGCGCTATAATATTTCATTATATGCCAAATAATTGGCTTATCACCAATAGATATAAGAGGCTTTGGTATTGAAATAGATTCTTCACTAATTCTTGTCCCATAACCGCCAGCTAAAATAACAAGTTGCATAAAGTATGACCCTCCAACGGATATAAATAACAAAAATTATTTCAACACTATAGCAAACAAAACGCCGTCATAGCAATGCCATGTATAAAAAAATGGTTTTTTATTTAAATCAGAAACAATAAAGAGATAAAAATACTAATCTATTTTTATTAGATTTTGATTTGTAAGCTATTTTGAGATTTATTGACAGTTCCACGCCATGAGATATATGTAAAATATTTCTTTTTATGATATTGTAGGCCATTAAAAAATCTGGTTTGTCTATCAGATATTAAGAGGTTCTCTTGATTATTTAGCCGGAATGTATTGCTCACTGGCCAATTCCTTACATCATATGCTCGTCCGTTAGCTCCAATAAGTGAAATTTTAAAATTATTATTTAAAAGAAATGATGTTAAGCCAATTTTTCCACTTTCGAATCTATAAGTATCTAGCTTTGTTAGAAAATTATTTTTTTTAATTTGATTTAAATAATTTTTAACTATATCAAGAAATAATTTTCTTTTAATCATAAATCCATTTGTTCTTATATGAGGGTTTGGAAATTGATGAAAAAAAATATTATGATTTTTATTTTTTAATTTCAATTGTTCATAAGATGCAGATGTTCCAACTAAATCAATACCTTTTTGTGAATTAATATATATCTTCTTAAGCCAGTTGCTCGCAAGAAAAAATGAATTTGTATTAAGCATAAAAATAAATTCTGAATCTACTTGTTTAGCAAATTGAAAATATGCACCTATATCAAATCCTTCACTATTTACCATAATAATCTCATAATTATAATTATCTAATAAAGGTTCAATCCTTTTAGCTATATCATCTTTAGAAAAGTTTTTTATCAAAAGGAAAAGTTTATGTTCAATGCCTGCAGAATATTTTAAATAAGATGACGAAAAGTTTTCGATTGATTGTTCAATATTTTTCTCTTTTCCATTAACTAGATAGCCAACTGCAATTTGATTATTCATAATTGTGTATTTTCAATTCAAAAGTAGGAGGGCAGACGGTTAGCATTTCTTGATTATAAAATGGATCATTAGATAGAGTAGGCCATTTATGGTAAAATAATTCTAACTCTTTTATATTCATATTTGGCTTTCGAGAAACTGATTCTAAATGAATTAATTCGCTTTTAGGTTCATAAACTACATGGTAACCAACTTTTCTTACTTTAAGGCAATAATCAATGTCATTGAAACTGATCGCTAACTTTTCCTCATATCCATCTACCTCATTATAAATACTTTTTTTTGTCATCATTATTGCGCCAGTTACTGCAGAATAATTATATGTTGATGAAATACTATTAAAATAACCATCATTATACCTATCTGAATATCTCGCCACATGATCTGGGTTTCCATAATTAAATACAACTCCTGCATGTTGAATAGACATATCGGGATATAACAATTTTGATCCAACTACTCCTACATGAGGTTTAGTGATATGCATATACAACTCATGAATCCATCTATCACTAATAAATTCAATATCATCGTTCATTAGTAAAAGAATTTCATGAGAACAATGGAGTACACCAAGATTAAGTTTCTTAGAGATGTTGAAGGCTTTTTGTTTATAACCTACCAGAATACAGTTATTTTCTTCAAGAAAAGAGAGTTGGTGTTTTGATAAATTATTATTATGAACAATAACTAGCTCCATATTATTATTTTTATCAAGTTTTCTAATATCTTTTACTAACTCAACAATTAGATCTCGTTGCTTACTTTTTTTAGTGACATAAGTATTTCCTGCTGTCGGGATAACAATACTTATCTTAGGAAGTTCATCACTTTTATAATTTATCATTAATTTATTATGTGATTCAATTTTTTGAACATAACCATCTCTATTTGTTCTTATCAATCTATTACTTAAAGCTTCAGTATCTTTTGGGTCACTGATACTAAAACTATCATCATTAGCAATAAGTATTTTTTTAATGTGCTTAACATTGACATTAGTTTCTGTGAATTTCAGAACATAATCATAGTAGTTCAAATAATCTATTACTTCTGCTTTTGAAGTTCTAAAACATGCGCCATAACCAATATAATTAAACGTTTCTAAATAATCAGGGCTCCAACTGGGCTTAAAAAAAGGAGAATGGAATTTTAATTGATCATAATCTGATTTTCTAATAGATTTTCCATAGTAGGACATTTCATCAGTATATATTAGGTCTATACTGTTTGTAGCATTTAGTAAAGAAGCATATTCATAAAGTAAATACTCACGAATATAACTACCCTCGTTAAGAAAAATTAAGAAGGTATTTGAATGTTGAATTAATTTTCCTTTCTTAATTATTTCAACTTTTTCTCCCATAAACTCTCTTATACACTTTTCTTCTTCGCTGTTTATATTATCGCTCAAAATAATAGAAAAACTTTTATATACTTGATTAGAAATAGAAGTAAGAGTTCTTTTTATGTGATTTATATTAAATTTTTGGCAATCCAATAATATATAGAAATGTATCAATCTTGTCATATCGTTAATATGATTTCTTATTTCTTTTTCTTGATATGAGTAATTTATTTTATCATTAGATATAAGCTTATTTAATTTTCTTATTTCATTTTTTTTTAACAAGAACATTAAAAGATTATTAAAATATAATTTTTTGGAAATAAACTTTAATGCCGATAAGATAAAATCAGAAATTATATATATAATCCTGAATCTTAAGAGCTTGCATAATATATCTAATACATCAGGATTGAGATTATATTTCTTTGATATTTTTTCAAGATATTTTCTATCTTTTAATAGGAAAGCATACTTCCGTATTTCAAGAACTGAAAGATTTTTAAAAGTAAACAGTAAATAAATAATTCTGAAGACTGATTTAAGAGGGTTATTTTTTTTATAGTTATTAATTTTATTTTTCATTAATCATAATCTCAGCTTTATCATATTTTATACCTACTAAACCCCATCTGACATTACTATTAAATACTTGAATTATGAGAGCATCATGTAAATAATTATGTTGTACGTTGCTTGCTATATCGCCATTAGCAATTGACAACATCACACTATAAAATCCGTCAGGTAACATTGGGAGTCTAAATATAAACCTTCCAGTGATCGAAGAATTTTCTGGCACCATTATATTTTTGTTTTTTGTAAACCCTAATGTGTTTTCACCAAATAAATCTTGTCCAAGTTTATCTTTTACCATAAAACCCAATATAGGCTTATCTAGTTGAATATATGTCTCAGCTACAACCTGTAACTCTACTTTTTCTCCGCCATGAAATATATTTGAATTTTTATTATCTAAATTTAAAAGTGTAGCATCTAATATTTTAGCTTTCCCAGTTTCCCAACCTCTTGCATTATTAATATTTTTTTTAATCTCAAGATCATTTTTATAGATTTCTGTATGTGACGTTTCATTTATTTTAGATTTATTTTTTTCAATTAACTTATTTTCATCATCACCATCTAATAAGAATCTTAAATATTTCTCGCAAAGTAGTTTTGAATCCTCAATACCCATAAGTTTACCATCATGAAGCCACAAGGCTTTGTTACATAAGCTTTGTATAATATTTATATCATGACTTACCAGAACTATTATGCCTCTTCTTTGGAAATTTCTTATAAACCTCATGCACTTTGATACAAATTTAGCGTCACCAACAGCGAACGCTTCATCAATGAGAAGTATATCAGCATCTATATGAGCTATTATTGAGAAAGCCAATCGCATAACCATGCCGGTAGAATATGTCTTGATTGGCTGATGAATAAAGTTACCTATCTCAGAGAATTCAATAATTTTTTCTAATTTATCATCTATTTCTTTATTTGATAACCCATGTAATGATGCATTTAGATAAATATTCTCTGTCCCAGTAAACTCAGGGTTAAAACCAGAACCTAGTTCTAATATACAACCAATTTTGCCATTGATTTTTATGTCGCCAGAAGTTTGTGTAAGTGTGCCAGCTAGTAACTGTAGAAGAGTTGACTTTCCACTCCCATTAATACCTAGAATTCCAAGGGTTTCATTTTTCTTAATGCTAAATGATATTTTTTCTAGCGCATTGAATTCTCGATAATATTTTTTAGCTTGTCGAGAAAATAAGTTCAATATTCTAGGTAATAGAAACTGTTTAAGCCTGTCTGAAGGCTTATCATAGATTTGATATACTTTCCCAATATTTTTGACAATAATATTATTAAATGACATCTGAAAAACCTTTTTTAGTTTTCATAAAAAAACGATAGCCAAGATAGCATAAAATCACAGAACTAGAGAAATAAATAGTAGTTACGCTAAGATTTGGATGTATCCCGAGAATTAAGATATCTCTCATCTGTTCAATTATCATGCTTAGTGGATTAAGCATAATTATAAACCGCAGGTTTTCTGGAACTGCTGACAATGGATAGAAAATAGGTGATAGAAATAACAGTAACGTACATATTATTGGTATTACGTTTGCTAAGTCTCTTATAAATACTCCTAATGCTGAAATGATAAAAGAAAAACCTGTAGCAAATAATACAAGTGAAATTAAAATTAATGGTAAAAAAATAATTGAAAAGTTCAAATTGCTTTCGATTATTATAAACAAAAATAATATCAATATATTTATCACCAATTGAAATAATGAAACAAGAACAGTGGATAAGGGAAGCAACTCAAGAGGAAATGAGATTTTTTTTACAAGATTACTCTGAGAGGCAATAAGGGATGGTGCTCTAGATATAACATCATTGAAGAAATTCAATAATACCAAACCTGAGAACAAAAAAATTGCGAAACTCATCTCACTATCACTGGAAATCTTCCATTTAAGCTCAAAGACTTGGGAGAATATTATTGTATATATTCCTAAAAGCACTAAAGGAGTGAGAATAGGCCACAGAAAACCCAAAATTGATCCTTTAAACTTTACTTTAATTTCTCTTATCGTAATCTGATATAGTATATTCAGATATTTCATTAACGCTATCAGTTGTAATTATATAGTATGATATAGTACCATGCTTAAGAGGTAAATTATGAAATCAGATATTGAAATAGCACAATCAGCAACTCCTGAAAATATCACAGCGATTGCTTCAAAATTAGACATTCCAGAAAAGAACCTTATACCTTATGGGCATTTAAAGGCTAAAATCGATTTTAATTTTATAAACAATCTTGACTCTAAAGATGATGGACATCTTATACTTGTTACTGCGATCAGTCCAACACCAGCGGGTGAGGGCAAAACTACAACTTCGGTTGGATTAGGTGACGCCTTAAATAAAATTGGTAAAAATGCTCTTGTCACAATACGAGAACCATCATTAGGGCCAGTATTTGGAATGAAGGGTGGGGCAGCCGGTGGTGGTATGTCACAAGTTATACCTATGGAAGATATAAATCTTCATTTCACGGGTGATTTCAATGCTATTCAATTAACTAATAATTTACTTGCAGCGATGTTGGATAACCATATACACCATGGAAATAAATTAGGAATTGATGTCAGAAGAATTACATGGAAAAGAGTTCTAGACATGAACGACCGCGCATTACGTAAAACAGTTTGTTCACTAGGTTCAATAGGCAACGGATATCCAAGAGAGGATGGCTTTGACATAGTAGTTGCATCAGAAATAATGGCAATATTTTGTTTATCAACATCTATAAAAGATCTAAAAGAGAGAATGGGTAAAATTGTTATTGGCTATACGAGAGATAAAAAACCTATCCTAGCAAAAGATATTAATGCTCATGGAGCTATGACTGTACTTTTAAAAGACGCACTAATGCCCAATCTTGTTCAAACACTTGAAAACAATCCTGCTATGATTCATGGTGGTCCATTCGCAAATATTGCCCATGGCTGTAATTCAGTGATTGCAACAAAAGCTTCTCTTAAACTTGCTGATTATGTAGTTACAGAAGCTGGTTTTGGAGCAGATCTTGGTGCAGAAAAATTCCTCGACATTAAATGTAGAAAAGCAAACCTCAAACCCTCTGTTGTAGTTCTTGTAGCTACCATAAGAGCTCTTAAGTATCATGGCGGATGTGATCTTAAAGAACTTAATAAAGAGAGTTTAGAGTATCTAGAAAAAGGACTAGAGAATCTAGAGAGACATATTCATAATCTTAAGAACAATTTTGGATTACCAGTAGTGGTAGGAATCAATGGTTTTACTTTTGATACAGATAATGAAAAAAAATTGTTACAGGAAAAAGCTAAGGAATATGGTGTATCTATCGTATCATCCACTCATTGGGCTGATGGTGGGGCTGGTGCAGCTGAGCTTGCAGAGACAGTTGTTAAAACAATAGATGAATCTGAAAATAATTTTAAATTCTTGTACCCTGATGAAATGACACTATGGGATAAGATGGATACAATAGCAAAGAAAATATATGGTGCCAGCGGTATCACTGCAAATGCGAGTGTGAAAGCAAAGATAGATGAATTACAAAACAATGGATATGGCCATTATCCAGTTTGCGTAGCAAAGACGCAGTACTCTTTTTCAACTAATCCCGCACTTAGAGGCGCGCCATCTAATCATGAAATTCCAATAAGAGAGGTTAGGCTTGCTGCAGGCGCCGAGTTTGTTGTTATGGTCTGTGGAGATATAATGACAATGCCAGGTCTTCCAAAAGTGCCAGCCGCAGAAAAGATAGATCTTGACGATGATGGTAATGTAACTGGTTTGTTCTAAATTTGTATTAATATTTTTCAAAAATAAATGTCTTCAAAAATAGCTGTTGTACTACCTGTTTTTAACGGAAGTAAGTATCTGAAAGAACAGTTGGATTCTATCTTAAAGCAGGAATCTGTTGTAGTTGATGTTTATATTAAAGATGATGGTTCTTCAGACAATAGTTCCGAAATAATAGATTTTTACAAGGCATCATACCAAAACATAATCGTTATCGACTCGTTTAAATCTGGCTCAGCATCACAGGCCTTTTTCGATATTTTAAAAATAATTCCAATGAATGATTACGATTATGTTTCCCTTTCTGATCAAGATGACATATGGAAATTAAACAAGTTAAGCGCTGCAGTGGCAACCTTAGATTATACAAATAGCAACTGTTATAGCTCAAATGTTACTGCTTTTTGGCCAACTGGAAGGGAGCTGGTTATTAAAAAAAATCAACCACAAAGGAAATATGACTATATGTTTGAAGCCGCAGGTCCTGGCTGTACATATATACTTAAAAAGAAAGTTTGCGTTGATTTGCAGAACTTTTTATCACTAGATAGTTCTTATTTACAATATATACGCCATCATGATTGGTTTATATATGCATTTTCGAGGTCTCGAGGATATAAATGGATAATTGATAAAACCTCTTCTCTTAAATACCGTCAGCATCAATTGAATGATCTGGGTGCTAATATTGGTATCAAGGCAATAATTCAGCGCTATGACCTTGTAAGGAACTATAAATATGCAAAACAGATATGGATCCAAGCAAAGTATCTTGGTTATGAAGATCAACTTAAATCAATCCTAAAAAATCCTATTAATTTTTTACATTTTAGACGAAGAAGGAGAGATAGATTCTTATTGTTTTTACTATCACTGTTAGGTTATTTAAGCATTAAAGAGAATATGTAATGGATTTACTCACAGATGCTCTCTTAAATATTTTAAATTTTGATAATGAACTACTATCAATTATATCAAGATCCCTTTTAGTTTCTGGTTCTGCAACTCTATTTGCTATGATTATTGCTATTACAATATCTTGCTTGATTGTGGTTAATAATTTTTACTTTAAAAAATCATTAATAATCTTATTTAATTCACTAATGAGCTTACCCCCTGTAGTAGTTGGTTTAGTTTTATATATCTTATTCTCTGCTGCTGGAATTTTTTCAGAGCTTGGCCTTTTATATACTGTTTACTTAATGATTATTGCTCAAATCATTATCATAATACCTATAATCGTCTCTTTATCCGTTAAATCCCTCGAATCAAGCTTTCTTAGGTTTAATGAATATTTTTTGTCTCTGAACCTGTCGAAACGCAATATATCATACACAATTATCTACGAGCAAAGATTTGAACTTATAGTAATATTATTAGTTTCACTTGGTAGGGCATTATCTGAAGTAGGAGCTGTAATAATAGTTGGGGGTAATATCGCTAATTTAACAAGAGTGATGACAACGAGTATTGTGCTAGAAACATCAAGAGGAGATCTTTCATTAGCTCTAAGCCTGGGTATCATATTGTTAGCTTTAGCCTTATTTATAAATATCATAATTTTAATTTTTAAAAATAAATATCTATGAAGAAACTTATTACAACAGATAATTTAAACTTTTCTATAAGAGATAAAAAGATTTTATGTAATATTAACCTAACTTTATATTTTAAAAAAAACTATCTATTCCTTGGTGATAATGGCGCAGGCAAAACAACTCTTTTAAAAATACTGTTTGGTATAAAAAGATCCACATCAGGAACAATTGAAAGATATTTTTCCCCAGGAAAAAATTCTACTTTTATTTTTCAAGATCCAGTCTTCCTTAATAGATCTGTTAGAGATAATATAAATCATACACTTAAAAGTATTTATTCTGCTAGCACGCAAAGAGACAAGCTTATAGCAAATATTTCTGAAAAATACTCTTTAACTCATTTACTGGATAAAAATATAAATCTTCTTTCAGGAGGAGAGTTACAAATTATATCATTAATAAGATCAATTGTTTTAAATCCTGATATTATATTTTATGATGAACCATCTAATAATTTAGATAACAACAATATTCAATTAGTTATCAATATATTGAACGATATGGCAAATAAAAATAAAACATTATTAATTGTCTCTCACGACTTAAGAATAATTGAACAAATTGAATCTATTAAGTTTAAATTAACAGATTGTCGGCTAGAGAGTGTGCATAATGAATAGATTATTACTACTTATTACTTTATTATATGCGTCATTCTCAATTGCTGATTCTGTCATAATCCAATCAACTACATCAACCAGAGACTCCGGATTATATAATTACCTTCTGCCAAAATATCCAGAGTACAATAATGTATCACTCAAGGTAGTTGCTGTTGGAAGTGGTCAGGCTGTATTGAATGCAAAAAATTGTGATGGCGGTATATTAATAGTGCATGATGCAGAAAAAGAATATGAATTTATGAAATCAGGATATGGATCTAAGCGTGTTGAATTGATGCACAATGATTATGTTATTATAGGGCCCGAAGATGATCCTGCAGAAATATCATTAAGCAAGAGTGCTGATGACGCATTCTCCAGAATTTTTAAAGCAGAGCATAAATTTGTATCTAGATCTGATTCTAGCGGAACTCACGCAGCAGAAAAGAATATTTGGACTAAAACTGGACTAAGTTTAGATGAAATGAATACTATCACTTGGTACTATCAATCTGGACAAGGCATGGGGCCAACATTGAATATTACTGTTGCAATGAATGCATACACCCTTGTTGATAGGTCGACATGGCTGAAATTTAGCAATAAGCAGAATCATAGAGTTTTGTATGAAAATAGCGATGAACTTCAAAATAAATATGGAATGATATTGGTTGATTCAGAGCGCTGTCCTAATATAAATCGCAAAGCAACGGAGGATCTGTATCACTGGTTATCAAGTAACAAAGCTAAAGCTCTAATTGATAATTATACTATAAAGGATATTAATGTATTCTATACAGACTAGAATTACATAATATATATTATACGAACATATATATATCTAGATAAATAAAGGTGTATGGCCTATCCTTCTATATGGGATAAGGAAATCAAATAAGATGGCAGATTTACTTGTGATACTGGGAAATCAATTATTTCCTATAAAATATATAAAAAAGATAAAACCTACAGTCGTCTTCATGAAAGAGGATTTAGGTTTGTGCACATATGAGAAACATCATAAACACAAAATAATTCTATTTTTATCAGCAATGAGGTCATATCGAGATGAGCTCAAGAA
>MDTG01438462.1_pt1 | contig 16392 bp, 15 predicted proteins | sample 811421 | NCBI WGS metagenome assembly MDTG01 (sample SAMN05326645, study PRJNA326480) | marine metagenome | isolation source: seawater | place: Pacific Ocean: South East | collected 2011
GGAATTAATGATAATCCACGCACATCTTTATTATTTAAAAAGTAAATATCAAAAGCCATAAAATAATCGATAAATTCTTTTTTTTTATTGTGCAAAATATGTTCCCCGTCTATTAATGTATATTCTAGTTCAGGATTCATACATAAACTTCCAGTATATTGAATATTCATATTTGTATCAATTAAATATATTCTACTTTGATATATAAATAATAATTTTCGCAAACCATCCGCTTTATCAGTAACTGTATAATCTGTTAAAATAGATGCGGTGGTGCTTTCTTCTTCAAGTTGTCTAATATTTTGATGTTGTAATGTAATTGATGAATATCCAATAAAATCTTTTGGTTTAATTTTTCCTTCAAGTTTAAATTTATTATCTTTTTTTATTAATTTAAAATATTTTTCTAGTACTTCATTACTTTCACTGATAGCTATTGGATAATTTGTTTCCTGTAATCCAGATAAAATATATTTCGAAACCTTAAATATATTTTTTTCTAAGTCAACCATTTTTTTAGCAGTTATTTTTTCATTTAATATTTCCACCTCTATTTCATAAGATTCGTAATTGTTAAATATATTAGATTCTTGTAACGTATATTCAGGTATATAATTCTTAAATTTTTTTTTAGAAGTTTTCACAATACTCATATCAACTTGCATTGGTAGATCGGGATGAATTAAACTTACCCTATTTATCAATCTAAACACTTTTTTGCTTTTTTCCCAGGTATCTAATATTTTTCTTACTATATTTGTTCTATTTGGTATGTGTTTTTCTTCTTGAAGAGATACTCTAAAATTAAAATCATCAAAATCAACTGGAAATATTAATTGGTCATTTTTTCTAAAATAAGATTTTCTATAAAATAAAGCATTGTCAGGAGGTCTATTTGTTTTACAATAATTTTGTATGCTAGATAATCCAGATAATTCACACCGAATAACGGATAGTTTATTTTTTTGCTCTCTATCATCAAAATATTCATTTTGAATTCTCAATAAATATTGATCATTATTTTTTAATTTAAATCCTCTTGATAAAAGTCTCTCTAAAACGTTATTATAATCTATTTTGGTGATGGGTTTAGATATACCCTTTGTACCAAAACGAATTTCCAATTCTAAATTACTGGATACAACAAAGACCGAATTTTTATAGTCTTTTAATAAAGACTTAAACTTTTCATCTCTTGTTTCAGACCAGGAATTAGATTTTTTAGACATAATGTATATATATAATATAATTTTAAATTTATTCAATTTAATATTATAGTAATTCTTGTATTTCATCGTAAAGCTTTTGCTTAGATTTGTTTTTTGTATTTATTTTTAATACATTAGATAATTTTTGCAAATCTGGTAATTTATATGAACCAATTGCTTTTAATTTTTCATCAAATGTTTCCATTTTTATAGAGTTTTGCGTGTATTTTTCAATTTCTTCTTTACTCGCATTTTTTATAAAATCAATATTTTCATTATGATTAATTAAAATGTTTATATTATCAGTATAATCTTGAAATAATTCATAATATTTTACACCATTAGCACAGTATAGTATATTTATATTATAAATAACACAAAGAGCCGCTAATGTCATTAAAGATATATTTTTTTCGTGACAAAGATTATTTAATATTTTCGATTTAACTAGTTTTCTATTGTTAAATTTTGTTGTTTTTAATTTTAAAGAAGCGTTAATTTTGAAATCTTGTGCAATTGAAAATTTTTGTTTTTTTATATATTCAAACTCTGTTTCACCTTTAATAAAAATAAAAAATATCCAAAACAGAAAATCTTCGTTTTTGTCATATTTTGGTTTTTGAACACCTACTTTTTTTTCATTTTTTTCATTTTTTTTATTTTTTTCATTTTTTTGTATTTTCGTTTCTAAAGTTTTATAAGATATGTTTAAAAAGATATTATTAATTGTGTGTTTTGTTTTATATAACATTATTAGATAAAGTTATATTATCTTTATTATCTTTAAAAAAATTTTTTTCTAATTGTTTGCATTTATTTTGTTGAGTATTTAGTTCTTTTTCTTGAGTTTCAACATAGATAATATAATTTTCAAGTTTTTCAATTACTGATTTAGATAATTTGCTCATATTTATAAAAGTGCCGTTGTTATTTTCTGATAAACAGGAGCATTTATTATCATAAAAAATTTTAAGGACCTCTTTTTGATGAAAAAATTGCATTTCTTCTATTTTTTTTTTAATTTCGTTTAAATCCATTATTTTAATACACGTATATTTTTTAAATACTAATTTTTTTCTTTTTAAGTTTAAACTTGGCTTTGGGGTCCATCAATTCAGCGATAATAGAAATATAATTATCATTAAGTTCAAATCGTTGTCCAATTATTTTAACTAGTATTTTATCGTCTTCTTTTAATTGTGAAAAATAATCAGTATTATAATGATGATCTCTAGATATAAATATAATGAGAGGGCTAGGCGATTCATCAATTTCTGCTTTAATACCTGCCTTTGTAATATTTTTAACGGAGCAATAAATTACTGTACCTTCAGTAGGTAAACATATTTGACAATTAATTACAACATCGAAAATTATTTTATCTTCTCGTAAAATACCGCTAGAATAATTTACAATTTTACAAGAATTTGGTTTAATATATCCTTCCTTACAACATTTTCCTTCAAATCTTGTTTGAACTATTTTTTCAATACTTTTTGAAATATTATTAGATAAATTCATATATGGAAGATTAATTTTTCTAACAATCAAAGAAGAATTATAGATTGACTCAATTTTAGAGGAAGAGGACATCATTATATATTATTGTTTTTTTTTCTTTATTAATATTCAATTTATAATTTAATTTGTTCTATATTTAAATATTCAGTTGTTTGTTTTGTTAAATTTGTTTTTGATATAAATAAACAGGCAACGGGATTTAAAAAATATCTAATGGGACGTTTTCCACTATTAGATAAATGATCTATATGTCTTAATTTTAATTCTTGTAGAACACATAATTCAGGACGAGTGAATGATTTTAAAGATTCTACTGTATATTTATTTTCAATTAAATTTAATTCTTTTATTATATCCCCGGCCAATTTTTGTTCACACATTGAACCAGACATATGTGTTTTTGATATTTTTTTAGTTTTAAAAGCCATATATTTATTTTTAAAATAGCTAATAAAACCAACAATGTTTTTATGAATATTTTCTAATGGTATAACATTGTTTATAATTAAATCACCAAAGGTTGTTTTATCCGTATATGTTCCTGGCACCCATTCAGTTCCATTAAATGTATAAATAACTGGTTCTAGATTTTTATTTATTATAATTCCAATAGTAGTTTCAACATACATAACATTATTTTCTATATATTCCTTAATTTTTTTTAATAAAGGTGATAAGGTTTCGTAGCTTTCAGTATATAAATAATTCAATAGTAAAATATAATCATTAAATTCTAACATATCAACCATATGTTCAATTAAGTATTTTTGTATTAATTCTTTACTTATTCCTTCATTATCTATTTTTTTTATTACTTTTGAAAAATATAAATACCAACTTTTTTTTGAATCGTCTCCTTTGATTATAAATGCTTTTTTTTCAAATGCGTATTCGTAATTTAATTGTAAATATTCTAACAAAAATTCTATTTTATTTTCTTGGAGATCATCATCTTTTTTAGATACGGTTATTGGTATTTTATCAGGTTTATACGTAAAAGGTGTATTTCTTTCAAATAAAGAATTATTATGAGAGGTTAATTCTAAAGGTTGGAAAAAATATAAATTTTCAATATTTATTAAATTTCCAATTCTATCATATTTATCGTATATGAAATTAAATTTATCTTCTATTAATTCGGTTAAAGCATAATGTATTTCACTGTCTAAATATTCTTTTAAAATTTTAATTTTAGAGTACAATTCGTCTTTTTCATAAAAATAATTTTCTTTAAAAAGTTCCTTTACAATTTTATGAATATCGTTTACGGATTTCTTTAAAAAATATTCATTACTCATTTCTGATTTTAATACTATATCGTCAGGTTTCTCGGGTCTACACTGATAATTACAACTTTCCATATAATCACAAATAGCTGAGAATGGTTTATCTCCAATTTTATAAGGAATAGTTATTCCCGAAGATAAAGATTGTTCAACCTCGGTATCTATAATATCTTCTTCCTCTTTTAATTGTTCTCTTGTAAGTAAACAATCAATAGAACATTCCTTTAATGCTCGTGTAACTAAACCAATTTTAATAGCTTTTTGTTCGGCTAATCTATATAAATATAAATCAATGGGTTCGGAATCTTTATCCATAGTAGCGTGTAAATATATTTCCACATTTCTTTCTATAAATGGAAGTTTTTTATGACTACAATTTCTTACAGCCCGACCAATTGTTTGTTCTATTCTATTCATATTATACCAGGGGTCTAATATATGTACTTGTCTTATATTTTTGAAATCTAAACCTTCTGAACCAGCTTGTGATATAAGTAAAACCTTAATTTTTTCACCATTTATATTATTATCATCTGTAATAGCTTTCAATTCTTCTTCATTGTTGGGTGATATAAGCTTTTCACCGGATATAATAGCATAAGAAGCTGGGTTAAAAGTTCCTTGTGTATGAGATTGTGGTTTTAATGTTAACGAGTCTATGTTTTCAGTTGGTGGGTCTTTAAATAATCTTTTGCTTAAATCATTATAGCGAACAAAACCTAGTTCTTCAAGTGCTAAAGCCATAGGTATAATTCCACCATCAATAAATTGTGAATAAATTAATACAATACCTTTTGAATTCATAATACTATTACAAATATTAGCCATTTTAGAACTGTATTTTGGTAATTCTTCTGGTGAAAAAATCCTGCCATATTTTTTAAGAATATCTGTTTTATATTCGAAATTATTTCTTCTAGGTGGATTATATGATATTGTATCTTTTAAACAACGTTTTAATCCATTCTTACCTAAAAATTGAGAAGAGTCTATTTTTTTAATTTTTTTTTCTTCAAATTTTTCGTATTTTTCATATGGGTAAACTATATTCAAGGATTCAATTGGTTTTTGTAATACCTGATATCCAAATTTTTGTTTTTCCGTGAATTTTAGTTTTTTACTTTTTTTACTTTTTTTAGAAGTACTACCACCAACCGTTTCTTCTTCTTCTACAACAACGTCTTCTCTAAGAGGTACTTCTTCTGATACAATGAATTCTTCGTCTCCGTATTTAATTTTAATTTCTTCAATTAAAAAATCATAAATCATTTTTTGATAGTCTCCTAATTCATTTATAAAAACATCGACATATTTCAAAGGTTCAATGATATTATTTCCATTAAATTGTTTAATAGGATAGTGTTTTAAAAATTTCAATGAATGATTTTTATTAAATTGATAAGGAAAAATTCTATACGGAAATGTATAAGGATCAGCTCCTTTTATAAACGAAATATATCCCCTGGCCTTTCTTTGTAATAATTGTTTGCCTACTTCATTTCCTGCTTCATCAATTAAAAAATTACCATCTTTATCAAATATTTCGGAAGATGATATAAGACTTCTATTATCATTTGCATTCATTAAATTTAAAAGCCATATAATTTCCAAATGGTTATTATACATAGGTGTACCAGATAATAATAATAATCTTAAGTTATCTACATTTTGTATTAATAGTTGAAACTGTTTGGCTACTTTTTTATCAATTTCTGAATTATCATTACTGATTCTAATATTATGAATTTCATCAATTACAATTAAACGATTGTCAAATTTTGTTTTAAGTTTATGTTTTATAAATTTTTCCTTATTTTTTGTATCATAGTTAATAGCTGCAGTTTTTTTTATATAATTAGCAAATTCTAGATATCCCATAAAGATGTAATACTGGTTAATGATATTAGTTATTTTTTTAGATAAATTTACCTTTGATAAGTTTTTTAAATCAATACCTTCTAAATCTTTTAAAAAATTATTTCCAGCACAACCTTCTATTTGCCATTCACCATTTACTTTTGTTAATTTTTTTTCATCAAATAATTGTAATTTAAAATTAGTCTGTACATTTGGTGAAGCAACTACAATGATTCTCTGGTTTTGATTTATATATTTAATTTATTCTCTCATTTCTTCTGTTATTCCTATAGCACTACACGTTTTACCACTACCTAATCCGTGAAACAATAGTAAATTATTATAAGGTGTTTGTAGTGATAAGAAATTTCGAACAAAATGTTGATGTGGTTTTAGTTGGAATGGTCTATTACATAATTTATTTGCTATTTCTTCAATGTTATTATTAGGTTGTTCTTCATATACATGTTGTGAAAATTCTGGATGTTGACTAATTTTAATATTAAATTTTGTATCATTTAAATGTGGATATAAATCATTTTCTTCTTCTTGTTGAAATTGTTTTTCTTCTAATTCTTCTTTTAGTCTTAAATATTTATTATCTGATAAAATATTTTTTTTTTCTTTTAAAATTTTATCTTCTTCCGCTTCTTCAGCTTCAGCTTCAGATTTTTCTTCAACTTCAGCTTCAGCCTTTTCTTCAGCTTCAGCTTCAGCTTCAGCCTTTTCTTCAGCTTCAGCTTCAGCCTTTTCTTCAGCTTCAGCTTCAGATTCTTCTTCAGCTTCAGCTTCAGATTCTTCTTCAGCTTCTTCTTCAGCTTTTTCTTCATCAGGTATTGTTAATTCTATTTTACCAGTTTTTTTATTTTGATAATATGTAAAACCCTTTTCAGTAGTGATTTCTTCCCAGTCATTTTGTGGCTTTAATGAATCTGGTGTATCTTTTTTTATTTCTCCTGTTTTTATATTTTCATAATAGGTTAAACCTGTTTTTGTTGTATTTTTTTTCCAATCTCCTTTATTACCTCCTACAATTTTATTTGATGTTTTATTTTTACTAAGAAAAGTAGTTATAGAAAGTAAACCAGTAGTATTATAAAACTCTAATAGTTCATTCTCATCAATATCATTTATATCAACATATTCTTTTACTATAGTAAAATACTCCTCTAATAGTGAATATATTTTAGAAATTTTTTCAGTTATGTTGGTCATTTATATAATAATTATATTATAAACATAATTTATATTGTTTTAAAAAACGATTACATTTTTTTAATATATCCTTTTTTTCAATATTATATGGTCTTATACAATTTAATGCTTGTTCATAATTTTTCCATTCCATTTTACTTATTTCATTTCTTTGAAAATTATTATTTTTTATCGTTTTATCATAACTAATGTATCCTAAATAATATTTGTGTTTATAAGATTTAAAGTTAGAACCTGTAAAAATTTCTTCAAATGGGTATAAATTTTCAATCAAATCAATATCACAAATATTATACCCGGTTTCTTCATTTGTTTCTCTTCGGGCAGTATCTAAATCTTTTTCTCTATAATTTCTTCTACCTTTTGGAAATCCCCATTCGGGTTCCTTCCATTTACTGGAAGATTCCTTTAATAGAGATTCCAAATTATAACTATTGTTTTCTATTACAATTCCTTTTTTTAAACTTAAAAATTTTTCGTGAGATAAAATATATTCATTATTAATATCTTCTTTTGTTCCCCATAAATTTATCCATAATGTTTTAAAATCCATCTTTAACAGGTTTTCTTGTTCATAATTAGTCATTTCTTTAAAAATGTTTAAAATATGGTGTTTGTTATAAACATTATATTTTCCTCTCATAAAATCAACATATCCTAGTGAATCTTTTCTTCTAACACATAAATATTTAATTATATCTTTTTCAAGAGTAAATAGTAAAATACCAATACTTGTAATAGGCTTTTTACATTGATAAAATAAATGACCACTGTTACCACAATTGTTGCAAAATATATTAAAATCAGACATATTTGTATTTGTTTTAATCTTTTTATATGTTTTAATATTATGATTGAAAAGTGTAATGAGTTAGATCCAAAAATATGGGGTCCACACTATTGGTTTGTTTTACATACAATTGCTTTAACATATCCTGATATACCTAATGAAACTACTAAAAAAAAATATTACGATTTTATTCAAAACCTTCCTTTATTTGTTCCTGATATAGAAATTGCAAAGGATTTAGTGACTTTGATTGATAATTATCCAGTCACTCCTTATTTAGAATCAAAAGAATCCTTTATGAAATGGATGCATTTTTTACATAATCATATAAACAAAATAACAAAAAAAGATCCAATATCATATGAAACATACCTAATGAGTTACTTTGAACATTATAAACCTAAAGACTTTACTTTTAAAAAAAAGCACGAAACAATTAAAAATATAATGTTTTTTATTTTTATTTTTATGTTATTAGCAATTATTTTATATTTGTATAAAAAATAAATACTTATAGTATGAACATTGAAACAATAATAATTATCATTACATTATTTTTCGCGGCAAATACATATTATGATGGAAATTTATTAAAAGATTTTAGTAAATATAAGAAATACTATAAAATAGCAGGTTGTTTGTTTGTAGGATTATCTTTTTATGCTATGATAAAAAAAAATCCAGATCAAAGTAGAAATTTAGTACAATCAGCAAGTGAATTTATAAAAATTTTACCAGTTGATCGTAATGCAAAAGATATGATTACACCTTTGTTGGATATGAGCACACCTATGAATATGTACAATAACAATTCATCTCCTCAATTTAAAAGAATGGTGAATTCAGGACAATCAACAAAAAGAAGTGTAAGTGAAACAAAAAAAAAATATGTAGCATCTTCTCAAGATTGGAAATGTTTTAAATGTAGAATGAAATTACCGGCTTGGTTTGAAGTTGATCATAAGATTAGGTTAGATAGAGGTGGTACGAATGAAGTTGATAATTTAGTAGCCTATTGTCGTAATTGTCACGGAGAGAAAACTGCGATGGAAAATCTATAAAACAATTATCTTATTAAAATATAATGTCTATAAGTATAGTTGATAAAAATATTAATAAAGATAAAAAAGAATTATTTAAAAAATTAAAAGATAAAGACATAAAGGATATTGATAAAAATATTTTAAAAAAAGATTTTAAAATGGATGATAAAGAATTAAATGAATTAGAAAAAAAAAATAAACCAGATATAGCTACAAAAGGTGTAGTTGAAGTTACGCAACAAACATTAGATAAAAATATTCGATATTTAGAAGACAATATAGGAGTTACAGATATGTATTTAATATTTGAAAAAAATAAATGGAGACTGCTTATTTTATTTATTATTTTTATCTATATTATTTTTGTAAATATACTTTTAGTATATGACCCGGGTGAGTACATAACCTATTTTAAATCATATTTTATACCGTTTGTTGTTTTATGGGGGTTTGTTTTATTTATGGCATTAATGTTTTCAGGTAAATCTAAAAACAACAGCGACGATGATTTAGTAGGATTTGATAATATTAAAAATAATACACTTGATATATTAAAACATAGTGGCTTATTATTCGTTTTTTCTGTTATGTTTATGACAATTTTATACACAAGTACGCAAATATTATATCAAATAAATGTTAATTTTAATGGATTAACTATGTTAGCTTTAATAGTAGATGTTTTATTAATTATATTTTTCATAGGTTTATTGTACCTAATAGGTATATTAAAAAAAGATGAAGAAAAAATAAACAACAAACAAATTTTTTCTTTACTGTATAATTTAATTTTATACATACCGTGTTTAATCATAGATTCTATGGAATATTTAGGAGCTGAATATAAATCCAGTAAACGTAAAGTTATTATAGTATTGATTATTGAAATTATATTAATTATGATTCATTTTATTATACCAGAATTAATAAAGGTATCTTTACAACAAGATGGTAAAGTATTATTAAATGATCCAGAATATTTAAGCAATTAAAATATAATTGCTTATCACGGAGATTTATTTGAACCCGAAGAATATACTTCATTTGATGATGAAAATTTAAAATTTTTTACAAAACTTAAATTAGGATTTAGAAAAATGGTTGGTTTCAAAGAAGGATTTGACGAATTAACAGGAAATCAATATATGCGAGATCTTATTTTAGAGATTGGTAATGATAATGATAGAATGAAAAAATTAGAAAGGGTTAGAAAGGACGAAGATGCCAGGAAAAAATTATCACAAATATTACCAAATACAGAATTAGTAATAGAATTTTTAGATGAATATGATGAAATGAGTCAGTATTCTTTTTTTGATTTTTTTAAAGAAATAAAATCTAGAACATATTTGTATTATAATTCAGTTTTTGGGGGAATAAATTTACTAGATGAAGCTACAAAAGATTTATCAGAATATCAAAATAGTATAATAGATCGTGCAGATTTAAATAGTAAACCTTATACAAAAGACTATAACTATGCTATATCTTTTTGGTTTTATATTGATTCTAGTATAGATTATGGGAGCGAATCTTATAATAAAGATGTAAATATTTTTTCATATGGTGGAAAGCCTAAAGTTACATATAATGGTAAGAAAAGAGAGTTAAGTGTAAAAATGTTAGACGGAAACGAAAAATATCAAACAGCTTTTAAAACAAAAGATCTTTTATATCAAAAATGGAATTTTGTTGTATTGAATTTTAATGATGGAATATTAGATGTTTTTATAAATAATAATTTAGTAGGAGCTAAAATAATTGGCGCTCCCTATTTTCAAAAGGATAGTATAAAAATTGGAGAGGACGATGGTATAAATGGTGGGATATGTAATGTTATTTTTTACGAATATCCTTTAACAAAAAGTAAAATATCAACTCAATATAATTCATTGAAAATGTCCGAAAGACCAGTGTTTTAATTTAATAAAATAATATTGTATTATATTATTAAATGAAAAGCGAAACTTTTATGACGATTGTTTTGGTAATATTAATATTAGTAGGAGCATATATTGGTTTTATGAGTGAAATGGATGATAATACAAAAAAACTTATTATTTTAATAATAGTTATTTTAGTATTATTAATTATTTTTAATTGGAGCTCTTTTGTAAATAAAACTAGATTATCAACTCTCGTATCTGGTAAAACTGAAATTACGGTTCATTCAACTGAAATAGAGACATCTAAAACAAATTTTAGTTATTCTATGTGGGTTTATATAGATGATTGGAATTATCGATATGGTGACGAAAAAATTATATTAATAAGACAAGATGTAAATGGAAATTCAAATCCTAGAATATATTTAGCAAATAGCACAAATGATTTAAATGTAGATATTCAATGTTATGAAAACGATAACAATAATTCCCCAACCTTACATACATGTACTGTTAAAAATATTAAAATGCAAAAATGGGTACATATTGTCACAGTAGTGAATAACCGAACACTAGATATATATGTCGATGGTAAATTAGTACGAACTTGTTTATTACCTGGTGTTCCAAAACTAGACAATGAAGCAGATATTAATATAACACCAGAAGGAGGATTTTCTGGGTTTTCTTCAAATGTAGAATTTTATAATTATGTTTTAAACCCGCAAGATGTTTGGGATATATATTCAAGAGGGTATGGTGGATCGTTATTAGGAAATATTTTAGGAAGATATCGTGCAAAATTGGCCTTTTATGAAGATAATGTTGAAACGGCTAGTTTAAATTTTTAATTTTATACAGTATATATAATTAATGGAAAATTTACCTTTACAAAATGTTCCTAATTTTGAAATGCCAAAAGATTTAGGTTTACCTGAAAAAACAAAAGATATAACTAATATAACAGAAAAAATAAGTGATGTAGGTAAAACAATTGCATCAGATATAAAAGATCCAATTGGAAGTATTAAAGATACACTTGATTCAATGAAAGATGACAATAAAGGAATGTTTTCAGATTTTGGTATAACATCTGGTGTAGAAGAATCGAAAGAATTTTTACAATCAAATAATTTAGTAGCAAAATTTTCTTTTATTGTCTTTGTTTTAATAGTTTTTGTTCTTATTTTTAGAGTATTTTTAATGCTAATGGCTTATTTTATGACACCTACAAAAACACCAATATTAATTGATGGTATGATAGATGCTAGAAAAAGATATGTTGTAGACACTGACCCTAACCTTCCTGGAGCCATTCCTATTTATAAATCTGTAAATGAAGAAGGTGGTGGAGAGTTTTCTTGGTCAACGTGGATATATGTAGATGATGTAAAAAATACATCCGATAAATATAGACATATTTTCCATAAAGGTTCGGAACATATTAACGAAGAAGGTATATATGAACCATTAAATTCACCTGGTTTTTATTTGAAACCAGATACAAACACCCTTGTTTTAATAATGAATTCTTATGACAAAGTAAAAGAAGAAATAGAAGTAGAAGAGATTCCTTTACATAAATGGATAAACATAATTTTAACTTGTGAAAATAAAAAATTGGATCTTTATGTAAATGGAACATTAGTGCGTCGACATTATTTAGAAAGTATTCCAAAACAAAATTATGAAAAGGTGTATGTAGCATTGAATGGTGGATTTTCTGGTTTTATATCTTCTCTTCGTTATTTTGATTCTGTTTTAACAACATATAAAATAGATGAAATTGTAAATCGTGGACCTAATCTTAAAATGGTAGATGACTCAATGACAAAAACTAGCCCTCCATATATTTCTACCCGATGGTTTTTTATGGAAAATGAAAAATATGATCTATAAATATAGATGTTTTCAAGTGGAATTAATGCCCAGTCGGGCATATTTGCTCATGGATGTTCAGATAATTATATTACCGAATTAAATGAAAAACAAGCAAATGAATTTCAACAACAGAGATTTAATAATGAAATAAATAATGATAGACAAAATAAAATTCTTCCTACTCTCGTAACAACACGAAAAGATGAGCTCAAATATTTTTATTTAAGATCTAGTTGTAGACAAGTAGCAAAAAGAATAAGCGATGGAGCTTTAGCGGTAAATATAGATCAAGAAACAGGTGTTAAAGAAGATGAAGATGGTAATATAATTGATGGTCAATTTGTGGATAGAGGTCAAACTACGCCATGTTCAAATGCGGTTTTAGGTATAGGTCAAACTTCAAGAGCGGAGTTAAGAATGAGACGAAAGGCAGAAGTATTACAATATAAAAATAAAAATACAAATCAGAAAACAAAAGCACAAAGATATGCTGATGCGGTTAGAAATAGAACTAAAGGTACAGGTTCATCTGGTATACAAAGTGAAGATATAGGAACAAATCCAAATCCAAATGGATATACTAAGAGTGGTAATACTTTAATTATGAGTTGTCCTTTTAATAGTATAAAATATGTTAGAAATTCAAGAAGTGGTGTTCCTGGTAGAAAAACATTATTATTTCTGGATCGTAATGTTACATTGCGTGATTATTTATAAATATTATCATATACACAATGATATTATTTATTGTCTTAAACTGGGATTAATACACATTTCTTGTGTAGGAAAAATATCACCAGACATACATTTGTCTGCATCACCTATTTTAATACAACTTCTAAATCCTCGGTCTGTTCCAATATAACAATGTCTTTCTTTTACTAAATTACTTTGTATAGAACTCGATGCTTTATCATTTTCTACTTTATTTTCAGAATTAGATTTTGAATTAATAACTGAAACATCTTTATTCAGTGCGTTTTTGTTTACATCATTATTAATTGCTTTATCTAATCCTTTGATATTATTTTCAAAACCTTCTTTTTTATCTTTATTCGTTTTTTTTTTTACTACAGGGGGAGGGGGGTTAAAAAAATTATTAAACTTATTAAATATTTTATTTTCTGTTACATAAGCATATAAATAATATAATCCTATACATATAATTAAAAATACACTTCCTCCAATGATATAATTTGTATAAGGTAAACTTGGGGTTTCGTCAGAACTTTTCAATAATGTAGATAATCTATCTAAAGATGGTGCACTTTCTTCAACTATACTTTTACGATTTTTTAAAATATCAGATAATGTAAATTTTGTACTTTGTGGTTCATCTAATTCTGGATTGGTATTTATTAAATCATTGTATGCGGAGTTAGACTGTAAATTAGTATTTTGTTCGGGTATTACATTTTCATCAAATTCACTATCATAATCATTTTTTAAATCATAGGCCACCATTAATATATTAATATATATTATTATAATGACAAAAACAAGAAAATATAAAAAAAATAGTAAAAGATATAAATTAATACGACATACAACAAAAGTCCCAAAAAGTAATTATATAAATTTAAAAGAAAAATCTTATAGCCCAAGCGTTAACAAAAAAATAAATATTAAAAAAACGGATGATAATGTAATCGATTTATTTTCTTGTAAAAAAAAACTACCTAAGAAAATGAGTTATCATTTCACAAAAAAAAAATTGAAAAAAATAGATGCGAAATTTTTAAGTAAATTAAAAAAATTTATATATGGAATAGAAATAAATGTAGATCTTAAAAAAACTATATGTAATAATTTGTCAACTAAAAGCGCATTAAATGCGATGTTACATAATATATACCATCAACAACCATTAATTATTAAAAATATTACCCCCCCTAAACAAATATTATCAAATTGCTGGTTTAATACATTTTTTGTAATTTTTTTTATAAGTGATAAAGGTAGAAAATTTTTTAAACATTTTAGAGAATTAATGGTAACTGGAAAAACTATAAATAATAAATTAATAGAACCATCATTAAGAGCAAGTTTAATTTTATTAAATTATAGTATAGAAGCTAGTTATAATTATTTTGGAAATAGTGGTGGTATTGCTAAAAAAATGGATACAAATTATTTAATTAATTTTATTTTTAATTCTATACATAAAAATATTTATAAACACGAAAGAACATGGTTAGGAAATGTAAATGAAGCAGGAAATCCTTTAAGATATTATAATATTATTATCGATTATTTAGATAGTAGTATCATAAATATATTAAAGATTGAACCTTTTATTAACAATAAAATAGATACTGAATACATTCAAAGTAAATTAAATCAGATAGATAAACCACCACATATTATTGTTATTGAAATAATGGAAGATTATGTTTATGATAAAGATGAAACTTATATATTAAATTTAAAATCCGGACGGGTTATATATAAATTAGATTCAATTGTAATAAGAACTACAAATGGGGATCATTTCGCGGCAACGATAACTTGCAATGACAAGGAATTAGTATTTGATGGAGCAGGTAAGAATAGATTAGCATATATGAATTGGAAGTCTAAAATAAATAATAATGAAGATTGGACAATACCAAGTAAATTTCATAGTGCTTCAGATAATATTAATTGGAATTTTAAAAATGGTTACCAAATGATGTTTTATTATCGTGTTTAATATTTTATTTTATAGAATTTATCATATCTAATTTTTCAAGAGTTTTATCTAAATTTGTTTTTTTTTCTATATTTTCAACTAAATAATTAGATTCAGGTTGAATCTCATTTTTTTTTATTTGTTTATAAACAATTGAAATTTTATTAACAATATTTTCTACATTTTGTTTTTTATGAATAATTTCAATGTTATAATTTATGGTTTCAATGATAATATTAATACAATTGTAAATTAAATATTTTCGTCTTTTTTTACAACCACTAGTATAGCGTATTGTAAATAAATTTAATAAACATTCTATTATACGTGTTTTAATTTTATTTCCATTTGATTTTTTAAGAAGAAGATCCCATATAATCCAAATAATATCTGTTTGATATTTTTCGTTAACAGGAACAAAAAGTCTTTTTTCACAAAAAATAGGTTTTTTTTTCTTTTTACAAACTAATTCATATTCTATTATCCAATCCACCCAAAAAAAACATTCAACTGTATTTAATGAATCACTAGAAATATGATAGGCTAATTCATTAATTGCAATAAAAAGTTCTTTAGGATCATTTTTTAAAAAAACAATAGAAGCATAATCAATAGTGGGAGCTTTTAATTTATTTGATAATTCCGATATATTGAAAATAAAATTTTTATTAGGCAATGTATTAAAAACAGGTTTTTTATTTGAATTACATAATACACAAATCATTTCACAAAATAAATTTCTTATTTTAGTATTATTTCTCAATTCTAATTCATTATCTATGTAACCATCTATTAATATATCTTTAAAGTTTTGAAATCTAAGTTCAATATAAATAGGTAATTTAGGATTACCTATATTAATATATCTACTAGTAAATATGATAAGACTGTCCCATAAATCGGCAAAATGTCCTGCGCAAATTAATTCAGCACACCAATAACAAGAATCTTCAATTTTAGATTCATATAATGTTTTTATTAGTTCTTTTTTAGCGGTATTTTTTTTATAATTAGAAAAAGTAATATTTTTAAAA
>MDTG01313222.1_pt1 | contig 16391 bp, 19 predicted proteins | sample 811421 | NCBI WGS metagenome assembly MDTG01 (sample SAMN05326645, study PRJNA326480) | marine metagenome | isolation source: seawater | place: Pacific Ocean: South East | collected 2011
GAAGCAGGTAATAACCAAAAAGAAATATTATTCATTCTTGGGAAAGCCATGTCGGGAGCGCCAATCATAATTGGAACAAACCAATTTCCAAATCCACCAATCATCGCTGGCATAACCATAAAAAAAATCATAATCAGCCCATGTCCGGTTACTAGCACGTTATAAAGATGGTAATTACCATTTAATATTCCATCGCCTGGATGCATCAATTCCATTCTCATAACCACTGAAAAAGCAGTGCCTATAACTCCTGCAATTATTGCAAAAATTAGATACATGGTTCCTATATCTTTATGATTAGTTGAATATGCCCATCTCTTCCAACCTGTTGGGGTATGATGGTCGTTCGTGCTTGCGGATGTTGTATACATTATTTGTTACTCGCAATTAATTTATTTTGTTTAAAAATATCTTCTTTAGCAAACTTTATTTTTGCCTCTTCGAGCCACAATTTATATTCCTCGTCAGAAACAACTTTGACTTCAATTGGCATGAAAGCATGTTTTATTCCACAAAGTTCTGAACACTGTCCATAGAAAGTTCCCACTCTTTCTGCTTTAAACCATGTTTCATTTACCCGACCTGGCATTGCGTCTCTTTTTACACCAAATGCTGGTAGTGCCCAAGCGTGCAAAACATCATTTGCTGTTATTAAAACTTTTACAACTTTATTTACTGGAACAACAACAACATTGTCCACTGCTAAAAGTCTAGGCTGGCCAGCTTGTAAATCTTTTTCTTCAATCATATAAGAGTCAAATATAATATTTTCATCAGGATATTCATACCCCCAGTACCACTGATAACCAATAGCTTTGATTGTTACATCAGCCTTTGGTATAGTGTCTTGAGAATATAAAACTTTGAATGATGGTACGGCCATTACTATTAAAATTAAACATGGTACCAACGTCCATATTATTTCTACCAAAACGTTATGTGTTCTCTTTGATGGATTTGGATTTCTTGATGCTCTGAATCTTATCATTGCATATAGCATTAAAAACAAAACGAAAGCACTAATAGCAACAATTATTGGCATAAGCATATAATCGTGAAACCAAACAATATCTCTCATAGATTGAGATGCTGCCTCCTGGAATCCTAATTGCCAGTTTTTAGGTTGGTCAGCGGATACCAGTGAAGGTAGAGTTGATAAAAAAGCTGAACTTGTTAGTATTTTTTTCATCATTAAAACTTATATATGACCAAATTAGAAAAAATACACTTTAATATTCGCGACAATTTATCAATTAATTAGATAATTAATAATAGATAACGACGATATTACTGCTGTTTCTGACCTTAAAATGTTGTTATTGAGTTTAATTGACTGGACGTTAGTAAAGTTAAGAATCTTAAGCCTCTCATTCTCAGAGAAATCCCCTTCAGGCCCAATTAGAACACATATTGGCTTTGAAGCATCTATTAGTTTAATTTGTTTATTCTCTGTATTTAAATCTCCAAAAATTAAATTTAAGTTTTTATTATTCTCTAAAAATTTTTCTAGGGTTTGAATTTTTTCAATTGATGGAACTGTCAAACGGTTACTTTGCTCAGATGCTTCTGTAACAATTTTATATAATCGCTCTTCATTAATTTTTCTTACTATTGTTCTTTCTGTAATTATTGGAATAAATTTTGTTACTCCAATCTCTGTTGCTTTTTGTATCATAAAATTAAAATAATTCGATTTTATTGGCGCAAATACCAACCAAATTTCTCTCTCCGAATTTGGTTGTCTAAGTTGATTTTGAACTTTAAATTCAACTATACCTTCATTTGTCGATAAAATTTTTGTTTTCCATTCTCCACTTTTGTTAAAAAGAGAAAATTCTTGATTAATTTTTAGTCTCATTACAGAACACAAATATTTAGATTGGTCTTTGTTTAATTTTCCAATATGATTAATTGATAAATTTTCAGGATAAAATAACCTAATATTAGACATACGATTAAATTAAAAGTTTTATGAAAAATATCAAAGTAATTATTTTTGACGCTTATGGAACGCTTTTCGATGTAAATTCTGCTGCAGCAAAAACAAAGAATAAAATTGGAGAAAAATGGGAGGCATTTGCAAATTATTGGAGAACAATTCAGCTAGAATATACATGGCTAAGGACTCTTATGGGTAGACACAAAGATTTTTGGGAAATAACAGAAGATAGTTTAGATAAATCTATGAAACTCTTTAATGTTAACAAGTTATTAAAAAATGAATTACTTGATCTTTATAAATCTTTATCGACCTTTCCCGAGGTTAATCAAACTTTAAAAGAATTGAAAAAAAAACAATATAAACTTACCATATTATCAAATGGTACACCTTCACTAATTAGGAATTTAGTTAAAGAAAATGACTTGGAAAATATTTTTGATGATCTTTTATCAGTTGAGGAAGTAAAAACTTATAAGCCACATCCTCATGTTTATAATATTCCCATAAAAAAATATGGAATCTTAAAAAATGAAGTGGCTTATTTAAGTTCCAATACATGGGATATATCCGCAGCTGGAAACTTTGGATTTAAAACTATTTGGGTGAATAGAAATAACAGTATTTTTGATAATCTAGACTTCAATCCACCCATGCAAATTAAAAATCTGAATGAATTAATAAATATTCTTTAAAATGGTCTATTTGACATATACTAAAATTTGTAGGAATCATTTATTTAAAATAAAGGATAAAATATGAGTGAAAAAAAAGATGTATCTTTCGAAATTTATTCTGACTCTGAAAAGATGTTAGAACAAATAGTAGAGAAATATGATTTGCCTGATCAATCTAAAGCGTTGAGATGTCTTCTTGATTATGTAGAAGAAAAAGAAACAGATTGGGATGATATGTTTGCTACCGTTAGATGTAATAGGTGTGGATAAAAAATAAATATTTGTAATTTTTACCAAGACGAATTTGGACCCTTTAAAAATTCAATTTCCTCTTTAGAGCTATCTCTACCTAAAATTATATTTCTATGTGGATATCTTCTGAATTTCTCAATCACTCTTGTATGATCCACCCAAGATTTTTTAATATTTTGTAGATCTGGATGATTTTTTAGATATTTATTCAAAAGAGCGTAGGCCCTCTCATGATCAATTAATTCTTCACTATGAATAAGCGGCAATAAAAAAAATAATCTTTCCGTTTCTTTTAGTTCCTCCAAATGACCTAAATAAATACCTTGATTAACTACTAACCTAGCTTTGTGATCTTGTTCAAATGCCTCTTTTTTGTCTCTAAACATGTTTCTAGAAAATTGATCTAGCAGGATAATTAAAGCCAGACACTCATGCGGTGTATTTAACCAATCCTCATACTCACCTGATTTTGCCAATATGTGATCCTCCAAAAAATTATTTTTTATTTCGAGGTCTAATGCTTGGTCTTTCTTAAACCATTTTTCTGAAGGAGTTCTTAAAAACCAAAATTCAAGAATTGTATTTGCTCTAGTTTCCATATTCAAAGTCTTGATTTAATAATATTAAACAACTATATAAAGGCAATGACTGACATTCAAGCTAATCAAATAATTAATCCAGTATCAGCAACTGATGGCGCAGGTGTAAAATTAAAAAGAAGTATAGGAGTAGAGCCGAATTATTTTGATCCATTTTTAATGTTAGATGAATTTGGGTCTGAAAATAAAGATGATTATATCGCTGGATTTCCATCTCATCCTCATAGAGGTATTGAAACAGTTACATATATGTTAGCTGGAGAATTTGAACATAAAGATAGTGCTGGAGGTAAAGGAAGAATGACTGCAGGTGATGTACAATGGATGAAAACAGGAAGTGGTATTATTCACTCTGAAATGCCGGCAATGACAGAAGGAAAGCTTCATGGTTTTCAATTGTGGATCAATATGCCTGCCAAGCTTAAAATGAGTAAGCCTGAATATCATTATATTGATTCTGATAAAATGGCGGTTCATGCAGATGAGGATAAACAGATTAAAGTTATTGCAGGTAAATATCAAAATGCAGAAGGCCCAATCAAAGGACATAATGTCAATCCGATTTACTTCGATATTGATCTAAAAAAAGGTAAAAAATTTAATTTTATAATTCCATCAACTCATAACTCATTTATTTATTTAATTGATGGTGAAATAAAAATTGGCAATAAAGATCATGATAAAGTTAGAGATTCTACGTTAATTCTATTATCAAGAGGAGAAAATTTAATCGTTTCAGCTGTATCAAATGCAAAATTTTTACTTTTGTCAGGTAAACCAATTGGTGAACAAATTGCCAGGGGTGGACCATTTGTAATGAATACAAAGCAGGAAATCTTAGAGGCTATTGAAGATTATCATAGCGGCACATTTGTCAAGTAAATGAAAGCTATAATTATATCTAAACATGGTGGACCTGAAGTATTAGAATTAAAAGATATTTCTCTAAGCAAACCAAAATCAGATGAGGTGAAAATTGAGCATAAAGCAATTGGTTTGAATTATATTGATACCTATCACAGATCTGGATTATATCCCCTAAAGACTCCAACTGGAATTGGTGCGGAGGGAGCTGGTATAATTACAGAAATTGGTTCAGAAGTAACAGATTTTAAAATAGGCGATAGAGTTTCATACGCTGGAGCTCCTTTAGGATCTTATGCAACACACAGAAATTATCCCACTAAAAATTTAGTTAAAGTTCCTGACAATATTGATTTTAGGATAGCGGCAACCTTAATGACAAAAGGTTTAACCACATTCTATTTATTACACAAAACTTATCCTGTGAAAAAAGGTGAAACAATTTTATTTCATGCTGCCGCTGGTGGAGTTGGGCAAATATTTGGCCAATGGGCTAAAAGTTTAGGTTGTAAAGTTATAGGTACAGTAGGATCAGATGATAAAATAGAGAATGCAAAAAGTTATGGGTATGATTATGTAATTAATTATAACAAGGAAAATTTTTCAAAAAAAGTTTTGGAAATTTCAGATGGTAAAGGTATTCCTGTTGTATATGATGGGGTGGGAAGAAGTACTTTAGAAGGCTCATTGGAATGTCTAAGCGTGAGAGGAATGATGGTTTCTTTTGGAAATGCATCTGGCCCTTTATCTGAAATAAATGTGCCAAAATTGATTCAGCCTAAAGGTCTTTATTTAACAAGACCATCAATGCAACAATATCTAAGTACGAAGGAAGAACTAGCGGAGGGTTCAAAATTATTATTTGAAAAAGTAAGCTCTGGAAATATAAAAGTAGAAATATTTAAAGAATATAATTTAGAGAATACTGTTGATGCACACAGAGACTTAGAGGCTAGAAAAATTTTAGGACCTGCAATTATTATTCCTTAAACTTAACATCCATATCAGATAAATGTAATTTTAAGGCATTAGTTGAAATTTGTATTTCTCTAATAAAAAAAACAATTGAAATCATTATTGATAGACAGCACGATCCAAATATAATTCTTGCAACAAATAATTCGTCTAAATATAAAGCAAATACAGTAACCATATTAAATAGAAATCCAAAAGCACCAAACATTATAGAATATTTAAGCATACCAATTCTGTCATTTAAATTTTTCAGCTGATCTTTCCACTCTGGGGGTGTGTGTTTTTCAAATACATATTCATCATGAATTTTTCTTATTAAAGCACTTAGAGTGTGAAATCTTGTTGAATATACATTCATTATAAGTGGAATGGCAGGAAACATTAAAGCTACGACTGTGTAATCTATATTCATGACGATTAAATTTGCTTAATAAAAAATCTTTGTTATTTAGTAATTTATATGTCTCATATAAGTATCTTCCTTGAATTAACAAGGTTAAAAAAACCTATTGGGTACATGTTATTATTCTGGCCATGTGTTTGGGGTTTAACCTTAGCTTTTAATTTTCATGGAAACATAAACCAATTTATTTTTTTTATGTTATTATTTTTATCTGGGTCAGTCTTGATGAGATCAGCAGGTTGCATTGTGAATGATATAGCAGATAGGAATTATGACAAATTTGTTGAGAGAACAAAAAATCGTCCGATTGCCTCAGGAAAAATAACAATCAAAAAATCGCTAATTTATGTATTTTTATTATGTGCTTTAGCTTTTTTGGTACTTTTGAATTTCAATTTTTTTACAATTTTATTGGCTTTGGCTTCAATGCCACTTGCATTTACATACCCGTTGATGAAAAGATTTACATACTGGCCTCAATTATTCTTAGGAATCACTTTTAACTATGGTTTGATTTTAGGTTGGACATCTATTCATAACGAAATAAATATAGCCCCAATTATATTATACATTGGAGCCATATTTTGGACATTAGGTTATGACACGATTTATGGATTTCAAGATATTAAAGATGATGAAATTATTGGAGTTAAATCGACGTCAATAAAGTTTAAAAGAAATCCAAAGATATTTATTTTATTATGTTATTTAATATTATCAATATCTTTAATAACAGTTGGTATTATAATGAATTTTTCAAAAATATACTTTGTTTCCTTATTAGTTCCTTTTTTACATTTATACTTTTATCAAATATATAAGTTTGAGAAAAATGATAGTAATAAATGTTTAAAAATTTTTAAGTCTAATAATTTACTTGGAATTATAATTTTTATTAATTTGTTAATTGGAAAAATAAGCTAAAAATGGAAAAAACTTATATAATAAAAACATTATTTAACAATTATACAAAAAAATTTTTACCAAAAATATTTTTATCTGTTTTTTTTTCTCTTTGTGTTGCAGCGTCAACATCCTCTATTGCATGGCTACTTGACCCAGCAATCGAAAAGATTTTTATTGAGAAAGATAAATCTTTATTGCTAATTATTCCTCTAGCGATTATCGCTGCATTTACAGTAAAAGGTTTCTCATTATATTTTGCAAGAGTTATTTTGATAAGAATTGCACAAGAAGTAACAAAACTTCTACAATTTGATTTGATGAAATCTTTGATAAATTCTGATTTAGAAGTCATAAATAAAAAACATTCAGGAAAAATAATTGGTCACTTAACAATGGATGTTGGATTTATGACTAATTTAATTAGTACCGTCATATTAAATATTTTTAAAGACACTCTTACTCTTATTGGATTAATTGGCGTAATGTTCTATCAGAATTGGAAGTTAGCATTTTTTGCAATAATAATGATACCTTTGGCAAGTTTTGCTGCTAGATCTCTTGGTAAAAGGATGGGTAAAATTACTACACAAGCACAAGAAGAAGCAGGAAAATTAAATTCATATATTTTAGAAATTTTTAAAAATCACAAAATAATTAAAATATTTCAAAAAGAAGATTATGAATTTTCAAGAGCAAATAATGTGTTGGATGGTTTGAAAGAAAAAATGACAAAAATAAGTGTAGTATTAAATAGAGCGTCACCAATAATGGAAACTCTAACTGGAATAATGATTGCTGGTCTAATTTATTATGCAGGACAACTTATTTTTACAGAAGAACTAGAAGTAAATAACTTTTTTTCTTTTCTTGCAGCTATGATGTTGGCATATCAACCGGTTAGATCGTTAGCCACATTAAATATGTCAATTAATCAAGGTATTTCTGCTGGTCAAAGAATATTACCTTTAATCGAGGCAAAATCTAAAATTTTCGATAAGGCTGGTAGTGAAGATTATAATATTAACAATGCAGATATATCATTTAACGATGTGAACTTTGAATATGAAATAAACGAAAATAAAGTTTTAGAAAACGTAAATTTGAAAATTGAAGGTGGCAAAATGACTGCATTAGTAGGACATAGTGGCGCTGGTAAATCAACAATATTAAATTTGATTCCAAGGTTTTACGATATTTCTTCAGGAGATATCAAAATTGATGATCAATCAATTTATAAAATCAAATTAAAATCTCTAAGATCTTGCATATCTTTAGTATCGCAAGATGTTACTTTATTTGATGATACTATAAAAAATAACATTGTTTATGGTAATTCCGCAGCAACAGAAAATGAAATATCAGACGCAATTAAATTTTCATATTGTATTGATTTTATTAAAAATCTTCCAAATCAAGAAAATACAATTATAGGTGAAAATGGAGTAAGACTTTCTGGAGGTGAAAAACAAAGAATTTCAATAGCAAGAGCTATGTTGAAAAAAAGCAAAATAATATTACTAGATGAAGCAACATCATCTTTGGATGCAGATACTGAGCATAAAATTCAAGAAGCAATTAAATTACTTACAAAAAATAGAACAACTGTTGTAATTGCACATAGGCTGTCAACAATTATGATGTCTGACAACATTTATGTTCTTGAAAAAGGTAGAATAATATCAAGTGGAAAACATAGTGAATTAGTAAAAAATTCCGAAATCTATAAAAGCTTCTACGAAAAACAATTAAGAAAAGACTAAATGATTTTTTATAGAATATTGACTTTAATAGTAATTTTTTTTTTACCAATAATATCAATTTATAGAATTTTTAAAAAAAAGGATACGGTTAATAGCATAAAACAAAAAATCGGATTTTATGATAAACAACCAAAACGAAATTTGATTTGGTTTCATGGATCTAGTGTAGGTGAAGTTTTAAGTATTATTCCTCTTGTAAAGGAATTAGAAAAACAAGAAAATATATCTCAGATATTAATTACATCGAATACACTTAGCTCAGCCAAAGTTCTAAAAAGTATAAAGTTTAAAAAAACTATTCATCAGTTTTTCCCTATTGATGCTAACTTTATAATTAATAAATTTTTAAAGTATTGGAAGCCTAGGGTGTGTATATTTGTTGAATCTGAAATTTGGCCTAATGCGATAAAAAATATTAAGAAAAAAAAGTTACCATTAATCTTAATTAATGCGAGGATAACCAATAAGTCATATAGGAAATGGAAGGCACTAAATTTTTTTTCTAAGGACTTGTTCTCTATGTTTGATTTGTGCTTACCTCAAAACAAAGAGACTTTTAAATATTTAAGAAAACTTGGTTCAAATAATGTCAAATTGGTTGGAAATTTAAAACTTTGTGAAATTAAAAAAGAAAGTCCTGAAAAGCTAAATTATTCACAATTAAATTTCTTTAGATCAAAAAAGGTTTTATTTACTGGATTAAGTACTCACTCGAGTGAAGAAATTTTTTGTACAGAAATTTTTTCCAAATTAAGAAAAAATAAAAGTGAAGTTTTAATTCTGATACCAAGACATATTGAAAGGTCTTATTTAATTGAGAAAGATTTAAATGAAAGAAACTTAATTACTTACAAACATAGCTCAAAAGGAAAAATTCACAAAAATACAGATGTATATTTAGTAGATACATATGGAGAAGCAAAAAAATTTCTTGGATTATCAAAGATAATATTTACAGGTGGTTCATTAATCCCTCATGGGGGCCAAAATCCTCTTGATGCTGTTAGAAGTAACTCAATTGTTATACACGGTCCAAGTGTTTATAATTTTACAGAAATATATAAATTTCTTAGTAAAGAAAAAATTTCATTTAAATTTAATACACTTAAGCAAGCAATAAATTTAGTAAAAAATAAGAATTCAGTTAACTATAATACTAAAATAAAACTGAGCATAATTAGCAATAAGATACTTAATAAGACTAAAGTAGAATTGTCAAAATATGTTTAAAAATAAATTTTTAAAACCAAAATTTTGGGACCTATCTGAACTAAATTTTTTCACAATAATTCTATTACCATTTTCAATAATAACATTATGTGTAATTTTTTTTAAAAAATTTGTTAATAAAAAAAAATTTAAATTAAACACTATTTGTGTAGGAAATATTTATTTAGGGGGGACTGGAAAAACTCCACTTGTTTTAAAAATTGATGAAATTTTAAAAAAAAAATATAAAACTTTTATAATTAAGAAAGATTACGATGATCAGATTGATGAGCAAGATTTATTAAGAAGTAAGACTAAATTAATTATATCAAAGAATCGAATTGCTGCTTTAAAAAAAATATATAATTCAAAAAAAAATGTTGCAATTTTTGATGATGGATTGCAGGAAAAATCTATATATTTTGACATTTCAATTGTATGTTTTAATAGTCAAATTGGGATTGGAAACGGAAAACTTTTGCCAGCAGGCCCTTTAAGAGAACAATTATCAGAATTAAAAAATTACAAAGCAGTGTTTATAAATGGTGAAAAAAATACGAGCTTAATTAAAAAAATTAAAATCTATAATAAAAAAATAAAAGTATTTTCTGGGAAATATTATCTTAAAAATAGAAATGATTTTAATCCAAAATTAAAATATTTAGCCATTTGTGGAATAGGTAATCCACAAAATTTTTTTGATTTATTAGGTAAAAATAGAATAAATGTAAAAAAAAATATAATTTTTCCAGATCATTATAGTTATAAAACAACCGATATTAATAAAATAAGCAAAATTGCTTATGAAAATAATTTAAAAATTGTTACAACAGAAAAAGACTATATGAAAATTAAAAAATTTAAAAATATCAAAACAAAAGTTGCAATAATAGATTTGCAAATTGATCATATTTCTAATTTTAGGAAATATTTATTCAGTAATTTATGAAGTATATAAAATATTTTTTTCAATTTATAATAATCTCTTTACTTTTTATTTTATTTAGATTTATTGGCTATAGAAATGCTTCAAATCTTGGGTCAAAAGTTGGAAAAAAATTCGGCAAATATATTAGATCGGAACAAATCATACTAAGAAATATTTCTTATATAAATAAATATTCTAATAAAAAAATCGAAAATGAGAATATTGTTAATGAAGTATTTTCAAACTATGGAAGGATTTTGTCTGACTATGTTTTCTTGAATAAATTTAGAAAAGGTGACTTAAAAGAATGTATCAAAATACAAGGTATTGAAGTTTTAGAAAAAATTAAGAGAAAAGATAAACCTGTAGTTTTTGTATCTGGACATTTCAACAATTTTGAACTTATGGCAATGGTTATTGATGCAGCGGATATAAATTTAACAGCAATTTATAGGCCTTTAAATAATATTTTTTTAAATAAAATTATGGAAGCAATTAGAATAAAATATATTTGTAAGAACCAAATTAAAAAAGGCAAAGGTGGAATTAGAGAAATGTTAAATTTTTTAAAAAATAATTATTCTGTAGCGCTAATGATTGACCAAAGAGTTTCTGAGGGTATAAAATGTAATTTTTTTGGAAAACCTGCTTATACAACAACAATTCCAGCTCAAATCGTTAAAAAATTTGATTGCGAAATTGTCCCTGTTTATGTTGAAAGGTATGAGGATTTTTATTTTAGAGTATCAATAGATAATCCTATCAAATTTGAACAAAGCGATACTATTGAAGAAATTACTCTTAAATTAAATAGGATTTTGGAAAAAATGATATCACAAAATCCTCAACAATGGATTTTAACCCATAATAGATGGAAATAATTTAACTTTTTTCAGTTTTTTTAAGATTCGCCTCAACGTAGGAAAAATAAGGTTCTTGAAGATCTACACTCCAGTAAGTTAATTTATCTAACGGAATTTTTTTTCCTGAAACTGCACAAACTACATGTGATCCATTTTCAATTATATCAAAAGAATTGTTTAAATATTTAATTCTAGCAATTTTATTATCCATTATATAAAAAAGTATACATGAAAATAGCAATAATTGGTAGCGGTGGAAGAGAACATGCAATTTGTCAGAAAATTAATGAGTCAAAAAAAGTTAAGAAAATATTTTGTATTCCAGGAAACGGTGGCACTAAAAAAATTGCAGAAAATATTAAAATAAATTTAAAAAATTTTAAAGAAATTAAATCTTTTCTATTAAGAGAAAATATTGATTTAACTATAATAGGTCCTGAGGAGCCATTAGTAAATGGTATAGTGAATTTTTTAAGGAAATATAAATTAAAAGTATTTGGTCCAGACAGATATTGCTCACGATTGGAGGGGTCGAAGATTTTTACAAAAAAAATTTGCAAAAAAGAAAATATACCTACCGCAAATTTTAAAATTTTTAAGGATATTAAGTCATCTATAAAATATGTAAGAAATACGAACTATCCTTTGGTAGTAAAAGCTGATGGTTTAGCTGCAGGAAAGGGTGTTTTTATTTGTAGGAGTTTCAATGATGCAAAAAGAGCTATAAGTAAAATATTTAATGGAAGTTTTGGTCGATCTAAAGAAATATTAATCGAAAATTTTTTACATGGAGAAGAAATGAGTTTTTTTATTATTTATGATAATAAAACTTTTAAATTTTTTAATACAGCGCAAGATCACAAACGAGTTTTTGAGGGGGATAACGGACCTAATACAGGTGGTATGGGTGCTTATTCACCCTCCAGACTTCACAATAAAACACTTGAAAAAAAAATAATTGATAGAATAATTTTACCTACTTTAAATTATTTAAAAAAAAGAAAAGCGGTCTATGTGGGATTTTTATATGCAGGTTTAATGATTAAAGAAAATGATCCTTACTTAATAGAGTATAATGTAAGAATGGGTGATCCAGAATGTCAAACAATTTTACCACTATTAAAAAATGATTTTCTAGAAATTATCGAAAACTGTACAAAAGGTAAATTAAATAAAACAAAAATAAAATGGAAAAACAAAAAAAGTGTTTGTGTAGTACTTACCTCAAAAGGTTATCCAAATAAGTATAAAAAAAATATTGTGATTAAAAATCTCAAAATGATTAAAAATAAAAATAATCAATATATATTTCATGCCGGAACTAAACTTGTTGATGGTAAATTCTATTCCTATGGTGGAAGAGTTTTAAATTTTGTTTCAACACATAAAAATTTTATATCTGCAAGAAAAAACTCATTGAAACTAATTAAAATTTTAAATTGGAGAAATGGTTTTTATAGAAGTGATATAGGTTTTAAAGTTATAGATAGATGATGAGAATTATTTCAGGAACAGCAAAAGGAAAAAAAATTATTATGCCTATTGATAAAAATACAAGACCTTTGAAGGATATGGTAAAACAATCAATTTTTAATATAATTGAACATTCGGATTTATTAAATTTTAATATAAAAGAATGTTATATTTTAGACCTATTTTCAGGGGTTGGCTCGTTTGGTATAGAGGCAATATCAAGAGGAGCGACTAAAGTAATATTTTTTGAAAAACACAAACCAGCAATCGAATTGTTACAAAAAAATATTAGCAACTTTTCATTTGAAAATAAAGCAGTAATATATTACGAAAACATTTTTGAAGAAAATTGTTTTAAAAAATTAGAATACAAATTTAATATAGTTTTTTTAGATCCACCTTTTAAAGAAAAAAATATAGACGTTATCTTACAAAATTTTTATAATTCAAAATTATTTCATAGCAAAACATTAATAATTATTCATAGACACAAAAAGACAAGTGATAATTTTATTAAAAATTTTAAAGTTAAAAGAGAGGAAATTTACGGCTCTTCAAAGGTAATTTTTGGTTTCTTCACTTCTTAAGTATTTTAAAAGTTTCTTTTTTAACTAATTCTACCTCGGGTTGGTTTAATGGGTTAACTTTTAATAAATGTGATAAAAGTATTACCTCAAGAGTGAAAAAGCAAAATAATTCCCCTAATGTTTCTTCGCTTCTTTTGTTAATAAAAAAAGATCTGAATGGTATTTTTTTTAATTTAAAAATTTTTTCAGTGGCAATTCTTTGAGCATTTAAAATTTCAAATGTATTTTTTTTTTTTAAAAATTTATAAGAGTCAAATAATAATTTAGAACTTAGTTTTGTACTATTTTTTTCTTTCACCATAAAAAATGTATAAAAGTTAGATTTAAATCCATCCAAGTATAATTGAAGAATACTATGATTGTCTTTTGGCATGTTTGATATTATTGGAAGTATACCTTTCGACTGTTTACCTAAACTTTCAGAGATAAGCTGTTTATACCATTCGAAAAAATCCAGGGAATTATGGTCATAATTAAGAATAACTGAATTAAATTTTTTTTTTTTTATTAACTCATAAGTACTTAGAACATTATGAGTTAGCGAATCCAAAAATTTTTTTTTTGTTATTAAATTATTATACTGTTTAAATTTTCTCTCCTTAAGACCCATAAGCTGTGCGGGCAACATACCAACTTCTGATAAAACAGAGAATCTTCCACCAATAAAATTTTTATGCTCTACAACGTCGCATTTTAGCTTTTTTGCTAATTTATTTAAATAGCCATTTGTTTTTTCTGTAATAAATATATTTTTATTATTTCTATGGTAGACGGTGTTAAAATTTGAAATCGTTTCAAGTGTATTTCCTGATTTAGAAATGATTATGTTTAATCTTTTTTTTTCAATATTATTTTTAATATTTAAATTTTCATTAAATATAAATTTTTTTTTAATTTTTTTTTTTAGGAAATTATATATAGCTTTTGCACCCAGTGATGAGCCTCCCATACCTATGATATTTATATTTTGAATATTTTTAAATTTGTTAGTAAAATTTTTGTCATATCCATACACATACTCTTTTTTGAAACTATTTAAAAATTCTGGCCAGTTTTGGCTATCTATTTTTTTTAAATAATTAATTAATTTTATTTTTTTATTTTTTTTAATTTTTTCCTCAAAATTTCTAAAAACTATTTTTGAAACCATTATTGTTCAATTTTTTTTATTATAGACTCTTGGAGGGTGTTGGATGAATTTGTCTTTAAACTTTGTGAGTTAATTTTTTTTGATTTCAATTTATTTTCAAAATTATTATTGTTACTTCCAATTTTTTCTTGGTTGGGTTCTGGTAAATCATTTATATCAGGGGGCATCACAAGGGGATTTTTTTTTTCTATTAGAAATTCATCTGATTTATCTGATCTTTTTTCACCAAATCCTGAGCACGCAGGAATAAACAAAATGATTATTAGAATTGCTTTAAATTTATTTTTCATTTCTTTTAAATACTTCAAAAATTATTAATGACAAAACTCCAATTGTAATAAATATATCAGCAACATTAAAAACAAACCAGTGATAACCATTATAATTTAAGTCAATAAAATCAGGCACTGCTGAATAAACGATTCTATCATAAAAATTTCCTAAAGACCCTCCCAGAATCATTGATAAAAAAAATTTATTAATCCTTTTTTCAATAAATAACAAATAAACAATAATCAAATTAATGATTAAAATAATAAATGTTATAAAATTATATGCAGAAGTTTGATCTAGTTGAAAAAGCCCAAATCCTATTCCGGTATTCCATACTAAAATTATATTTATAAATGAGTTTAGAGATACTTCTGCTATATTTTTCATTTCAAAAAAATTTAAAATATAAATTTTGGAAATTCTATCTAGAAAAAAAATAAAAAAAATTATAGAAAGATTATATATAACTTGTTTTTTAAACATAAAATTAATTTAAATATCAACCATGTCTTTCACATTTTCCTTTTTTTATTTTCCAACAAACATTGCATTTAGTTCCTTCTGCTTTATATGTCTCTACATTTATTTCCTGATCGATATTGTTATCAAGAGAAACCTCCGCCGCTGATGTGATACAAAGTTCAGCAAAATCAAAATCTTTAGCAATATTATGTAAATTTTTGTTAAGTTTAATTTTAATATTTGACTCTAAGCTAGACCCTATTAGTTTTTCAGTTCTTTTGTTTTCAATACTTATATTTGCAACATCTCTAATTTTTTTTAATTTTTCCCATTTTTGGTTTAAATTTTCATTTTTCCAATTCTGTGGAATTTCAACAAATTTTTTAAGATGAATACTATCTTCGTTATTTTTACTCACTAATGAAAAAATTTCCTCTGTTGTAAATGAAAGTATTGGCGCAAACCATTTTAACAAACACTCCAGAAGTATATTTAGTATTGTAATACAGTTCTTTCTTTTCTCCGAATTGATGTTTTCACAATAAAGAGTGTCTTTTCTTATATCAAAATAGAATGCTGATAGCTCTACTGTGCAGAAATTTAGCAATTCTTTATATAAATTATGAAATGTATAATTATCAAAATTTTTATGAAAATTTTCATTTAAAATAAAAATTTTATGAAGAATATATTGCTCTAATTCTGGTAGATTATTTATGTCGATTTTTTTGAAATTTTGCTCTGAAAATTTATCATTAAGATTTCCTAATATATACCTAAAAGTATTTCTTATTTTTCTATATGCCTCAGCGTGTTGCTCTAATATTGAATAATCAATTCTAAGATCCTCCGCGTAATTTGAGGCTGCAACCCAAACTCTTAAAATATCTGCTCCATATTTTTTTAAAATTTGCTCTGGTGCAATGACATTACCCAGAGATTTTGACATTTTAAGACCTTTTCCATCTACTACAAATCCATGTGATAAAATTGACTCAAAAGGTGCTTTTCCTCTAGTTCCACAAGACTCTAATAAAGATGAATGAAACCATCCTCTATGTTGATCTGATC
>MDTG01276630.1_pt1 | contig 16389 bp, 14 predicted proteins | sample 811421 | NCBI WGS metagenome assembly MDTG01 (sample SAMN05326645, study PRJNA326480) | marine metagenome | isolation source: seawater | place: Pacific Ocean: South East | collected 2011
CCTCGCCAGATAATGGGCGGGTGTAGCGGCATTCGGGGTAATTTGAACAGCCGATGAATGCGCCACCGGAACGGGCGGTGCGCATTGACAAACGACCGTTACCACAGTTTTTGCAGATACGGGGATCAGAGCCGTCCTCATTGTTTGGGAAAATATGCGGTGCCAAAACCTCATTAATCGTTTCAAGAACCTCAGTTATACGCAGGTCAGTAGTCTCGCCAATAGCAGTCGAAAAATCACGCCAAAACCGTGTTAGAACAGCCTTGTAATCTTCGCGCCCGCCAGAGATATCGTCGAGCTCCTCTTCCAACTGTGCAGTGAAATTATAACCCACATATTGGCGAAAATAGTTTTCTAAAAACGCAATAACAAGCCGACCTTTATCCTCTGGAATCAGACGGTTCTTTTCTTTACGTACGTACTCGCGGGTTTGTATCGTGGTAACGATGCTGGCATAGGTGGAGGGACGGCCAATTCCAAGTTCCTCCATTCGTTTAACAAGCGTTGCCTCGGTATAGCGGGGCGGTGGTTGTGTGTGATGTTGTTCCGGCGTGACAGCTTTTTTAGCCATTATCTCACTACGGCTCACTGCCGGTAGGCGCTTGTCATCATCGTCAACAACCTGATCGTCGATGCCCTCCTCGTAAGCTCGTAAGAACCCATCAAATAGGACCACTTGACCCGTAGCGCGCATACCAATTTGGCTGTCGTCAGAGCCAATATCAACGGTTGTGCGCTCCATCTTGGCTGCGGCCATTTGGGACGCAATCGTGCGTTTCCATATCAAATCATACAGCTTTTTTTGGTCGGCTTCTAATCTGTTCAGGCTTTCTGGAGTCACATCCATATCTGTTGGGCGAATACACTCGTGTGCCTCTTGGGCATTCTTTGCTTTATTTTTGTAGATACGTGGCTTTTCTGGCACGTAGTGCGCGCCGTAAATTGTTGTGATGGTATTGCGTGCAGCGCTCACAGCCTCAGGCGCCATGTCTATACCATCTGTTCGCATGTAAGTGATGTAACCCGCTTCATACAGCCGCTGTGCCGCGCTCATGGTTTGGCGCGCTCCCATACCAAACTTGCGGCTGGCCTCTTGTTGAATGGTGGATGTCATAAAGGGCGGTGATGGGTTTCGTGCGGCGGGTTTAGCCTCAACGCTTGTGACTTGCAGGACGCGTGATTTGATGGCTGCGACGGCCAATTCGGCTGCTTCGGCTGTTTGAATGCTGAATTTGTCTAGTTTTTCGCCACCTAAAATGGTCAGGCGCGCCTGCATTTCTTGATTTCGTGGGTTCGTCAAGATCGTTTTTACTGTCCAGTATTCGCGGGGTTTGAAAGCTTCGATTTCCATCTCGCGCTCTACTATAATCCGGAGTGAAACGGACTGTACGCGGCCTGCAGATTTCGCACCCGGTAGTTTCCGCCATAAGACTGGTGAGAGTTTGAAGCCCACGAGGTAGTCAAGCGCGCGGCGTGCGAGGTAGGCTTCAACCAGTTCCATGTCCACGATGCGCGGATTTTGCATAGCTGTCGTAACTGCATCCCGCGTTATCGCGTTGAAGACCACCCTTTCAACTTTGGTCGATTTCTTGATTGCTTTACGTTTTCTTAACGCTTCTTCGAGGTGCCAAGAAATCGCTTCACCTTCGCGATCAGGGTCGGTCGCCAGGATAAGTTCATCGTCGTTTTTTAGCGCATCTATGATTGCCTTAATGTGTTTTCGGCTCTCATTTGCGACCTCCCATTTCATTTCAAAGTTATTTTCAGTATCTACTGATCCGTCCTTTGGGGGCAGATCTCGTACGTGTCCATAGGACGCTAACACTGTAAATTCGTTGCCCAAATATTTATTGATTGTCTTGGCTTTAGCTGGGGACTCGACGACAACTACTGGCATAACAGATCCTGTGAATCACTACATTACTTTTACCTTGGAAGGCGTGCAGAAAATGTGTCGTTGATTAGGGCAATGTCAATGGGTTGTACACAAATGGCTTTTTATTGTGCAAAATTTTGATGGAAAATTTATCTGTTAAGCACGAGAATTCGACCCATCAGCGTTCAACTTTATTCTCAAATTCTGGTATTGTCTATTGAGTCTTGATTACACTCTTGGGTAGGCTGTCGTTGCAAAATAATCTATGTCGTGCCGTAAGTGTGACGTAGAAAAATCTTTTTTGGAATTTTAGGCTCCTCTGCCATAATAATACAATCAAGCGTGTAGGGATTTGAAAAGGTGTCTACCTGCACCTTTTTTTGGCCTTTGCTGATCTAACTCTTTCGTAGAATGTGTGGGACCGATGATTTTGTGCATTCACGTAGAGGTATACATGATTTTAGCTTGTGGACTTGATCGCGCTGATCCCTGCTGAAATTAGGACACTTGCAATGCCAGTTTCACAAGCCTCAGGCGATATGATTTTTTGTCAGCATAAACTTTAACTGGGTCATCGATTGGGTTTTGTTACAAGTTTTTCCACATGTGATTTTGGGCGGTTAGAGTTGCGCTGCCCAAATATTTAAATATCGCTCAGTCGAAAAGATAAGATGTTTGCGGCTTGCCAGCTAGTAATGGACCTTAGGAAAAATAATATCAAATTTTTGATCCACCCACGGTCAAACTGCCAATCATCAGGGTGGGTTGGCCGACACCAACTGGGACCCATTGGCCTTGTTTGCCACAACTACCCATTCCTGGATCAAGGGCCATGTCGTTGCCGATGGCACGGATGTGCTTGAGCGCGGTCGCGCCATCACCTATCAGCGTAGCACCTTTGATGGGTGCGCCTACGACCCCATTTTTTACATGGTAAGCCTCCGTACATGAGAAAACGAATTTGCCGTTGGTGATATCTACTTGCCCGCCGCCAAAGCCAACTGCGTGGATGCCGTCTTTTAGGTCGGCGACAATGTCCCCAGGATCGGTTTTGCCGCCAAGCATGTAGGTGTTGGTCATACGGGGCATTGGGGCGTGCGCGTAGCTTTCGCGGCGTCCATTGCCTGTCGGGGTTACTCCCATTAACCGGGCGTTTTGACGGTCTTGCATGTAACCAACAAGAATACCGTCTTCGATCAGGACGTTTTTACCCGATTGAGTGCCCTCGTCATCAAACCTGATAGAGCCTCTGCGGTCTGGAATGGTGCCATCGTCGAGCACGGTGACGCCCTTGGCGGCGATGCGTTGGCCCATCAGGCCTGCAAAGGCGGAGGTTTTCTTGCGGTTGAAGTCACCCTCAAGGCCATGGCCAATAGCTTCGTGAAGGAGAATGCCTGGCCAACCAGGGCCTAAAACTACGTTAAATGTTCCAGCGGGGGCGGGTTCTGCATCAAGGTTCACAAGTGCTATTCGGAGAGCTTCGCGAGCTTTTGATTGCCACTCAGCAGGATCTATTAGGCCAAATAGACCGTGGCGGCCACCGCCACCTGCCGAGCCAGATTCGCGGCGGCCGTCTTGATCTACAATGACTGAAACGTTCAAACGTGTCATGGGGCGTACATCCCGCATGTGGATGCCTTCTGGGCGAAGGATTTCGATTTCCTGCAAACTGGCAGATATCGATGCCGAGACTTGAACCACACGAGGGTCGAGTTCGCGTGTGAAAGCGTCGATTTGGCGCAATGTATCAACTTTGACATTGAATTCAGCGTCAGCCATCGGGTCGGCGTCGGTGTACATGCTTTGGTTGGTGGCTTTTGGGGCAGGGGCCAAAGTGCCACCTCCTGATCCCACTGCCAATCGGGTCGTTTTGGCGGCACGTTTTAGCGCGGCATGTGTCAGTTCTGTGGAATGCGCATATCCAGTTGTCTCCCCTTTTACGGCCCGCAATCCAAAGCCTTCGGAAGCGTTATAGCTGGCGTTTTTTAGTCGGTTGTCATCAAAAACTAACGATTCAGTGCGACGGCGTTCAAGAAACAGTTCTCCATCATCTGCTCCATCCGTCGCTGTGCGCAAGATTTTGAGTGTGGCATTTTTGTCAAATTGCGTTTCAAAAGGACGAAATGGACCTGTATCGTTAGCCAAAGTATCAATTCCTTCTAATTAGTCGTTAACGGTATACAAAAATGGCTGTCTGCGGCAAATAGAGCGCTTGTTCTCTTGTGCTTAATAATGTTTTTAGGGCCGTGTAAACAATAGGGGATTCTGGTTTGCATTATTACGACCTCCCCAAGTGGCCTAGCCGCCGCGAAAAAGGTGACAAAAAATAGGATTATTTCATATGCGAGCTGTGACCATATTTTACAGAACTGGTGCGACGCTAGCGGGCTTGATGACACCCGGTGTAGCATTTACTCAGGATCAAGTTTTGCCGAAATTGCCAACTATCGGCATTCCCAGTCAAGATGGTATTGGGTTTCAAACGCCAGCGACTGAACTTATGCGTGATGTGATCTGGTTGGACACATTCCTTTTATGGATTATTACGATAATTTCTGTTTTCGTTACTATTCTTTTGATCATCTGTATTTTCAAGTTCAATGAAAAGCGCAACAAGACTGCGGCGACCTTTACGCATCACTCGGCTTTGGAAGTGGCTTGGACTGTCGTCCCGATTGTCATTCTGATTGCGATTATACCGCCTTCGTTAACTCTGTTGTTCAAGCAACAAGAGATTCCAGAGGCTGATGTTACCATTAAAGCCGTTGGCAATCAGTGGTACTGGACCCATGAATATGTGGATCATGACTTTGGATTCGACAGCTTCATGTTGGCAAAAGAAGAGTTGGAGGCGGCTGGTTATGAACAAGACGAATATTTGTTGGCAACCGATACGGCGGTTGTTGTGCCAACAGGTAAAACTGTTGTTGTTCAAGTTACAGGAGCAGACGTTATTCACGCATGGACAATTCCAGCGTTTGGAGTAAAACAAGACGCCGTTCCTGGTCGACTTGCCCAGTTGTGGTTTAAAGTAGATGAGGGCATGGAAGGTGTTTATTTCGGTCAGTGCTCCGAATTGTGCGGCAAGGCTCATTCATACATGCCCATAACGGTAAAAGCGGTTTCTCCTGCTGACTATGAAAAGTGGCTTGCGGCTGCTAAGATTGAATACGCTGAAGCACCAACGACTGTCAAAGTTGCAACCGCTAACATGACCAAGGTTTTGGAAAATGAAGCAGCCAACTAACCTGTCCTGTATTTTGATGTACGACCAGCGGATAACCTGATGAGCGAGATTACCGCTAATAGGTACGAGCAAGACAGTCAGTTTGACGACTACATTGCGTTGCTGAAGCCGCGCGTGATGCGTCTGGTCGTATTCACTGCTGCTGTGGGCCTATTAGTGGCGCCCAGCGGGATCAATCCCATCTTGGGCATTGCGTCCATCATGTTTATTTCTCTAGGTGCAGGTGCATCGGGTGCTCTGAATATGTGGTGGGATGCTGATATCGATGCCGTGATGAGTCGGACTGCTAAACGCCCAGTGCCTGATGGTCGTGTCAGCGCCGGTAACGCGATGACGTTTGGCCTTTGGTTGTCAGTGATTTCGGTTGGGATGCTTGCGCTGACAGCGAACTGGTTCGCAGCTGGCTTGTTGGCCTTCACGATTTTTTTCTATGTCGTGATCTATACCATATGGTTGAAACGCTGGACTCCCCAAAATATTGTTATTGGCGGTGCCGCTGGAGCATTTCCTCCGATGGTAGGTTGGGCTGTGGTAACAGGTGGTGTCTCCGTAGAAAGTGTGGCGATGTTCATACTGATCTTTATGTGGACACCACCACATTTCTGGGCTTTGAGCCTTTTCGTACATGATGACTATTCTGATGCAGGTGTACCAATGTTGACGGTGACACACGGCACTCGCGTGACACGCAATCACATTCTTGGCTACACATTTGTGTTGTTCGTGATGGCTATCGGCATTGCGTTTACGGGCATTGGTGGGCCGGTTTACCTGGCCACTGCGCTAGTTTTGAATGGGCTGTTTTTGCTTGGAGCGATCAAACTACGGATGCGTACAAACGCAGATGCAATTAGGGATCAATACAGGGCAGAGCGCAAGTTCTTTCGTTTGTCGCTGGTCTATTTGTTTGCGAGCTTTTCAGCGCTTTTGGCTGATGCGGTACTGCGCAGATTTGATCTACTCACCGCATGGCCAGTGGTGATCTAATGACGATAAAAGTTGAGCACCCTCTGCATGGGCGACGTAAGCGATCCAACATGCTGTTGGGCTTGGTCTTAGGCGGTTTTGTTGCGCTAGTGTTTGCGGTTACCGTGGCTAAGATGTTGGGTGGGCAAAGCATGGAAGGTTTTGATCACACTTTGCGCTACTCCATCGATACAGATTTACAAAAGGCAGTCAGGGAGAACGTACAAAACAAAAATGGGGTGGCCAGTAAATGACTGAGAAACCCACAAAGCATCGATCGGTAGTATTCAGACTAGTGATCTTGGTATCTTTTATGTTGGGCTTGTCCTTTGCGTCTGTGCCACTCTACGATTGGTTTTGTCGAGTGACTGGCTGGGGCGGTGTTACAAACGTTGCCTCGGAGCCAAGCGCTACCGTGCTTGATCAGACGGTAAAAATTCGCTTTGATGGGTCATTAGAACGCGGGATGGCGTGGAATTTTAAACCTGTTGTCCGTGAGATGGTTATCAACATTGGCGAAACGGGTTTAGCGTTTTATGAAGCACACAACCCGACGGATAAGCCGATCGCTGGCACAGCTAGTTTTAACGTCTATCCCTATTCCACAGGGACCTATTTCAACAAAATTGAGTGCTTTTGCTTTGAGATGCAAGTATTGCAACCAGGAGAAACCGCTCACATGCCAGTAACATTCTTTATTGACCCTGATATTTTAAGCGATAAAGAGGCTCAATATGCGAAAACGATCACATTGAGCTACACATTCCACGTGACTGACTTGCCTGAAGACGATTTGTCTGCGTTGAAAGCTGATGTTGGTACGCGAATAAACTAAGACACTACGATGAGTGTGATGAAGGGACGAACCGCCATGGCGCACGAAAAGAACCACGACTACCACATTTTACAACCGAGTATTTGGCCACTTTTCGGCGCGCTCAGTGCATTCGTACTTCTCTTTGGCAGTGTTACATATTTTCATAATGCCAATAATCCTTGGGTGATGTTGGTTGGCTTTGTTATGGTTCTTTACACCATGTTTGCATGGTGGTCTGAGGTTGTGGATGAAAGCCATGTTGGCGATCACACGCCAGTGGTAATGATTGGTTTGCGCTACGGCGTAATCATGTTCATCATGTCAGAGGTGATGTTCTTCGTCGCATGGTTCTGGTCTTTCTTCAAGCACGCACTGTACCCAATGACTGAAGGATCACCAATTGTAGATGGAGTTTGGCCGCCAGTTGGGATTGAGACCTTTGACCCTTGGCATCTGCCTTTGATCAATACATTGATCTTGTTATGTTCTGGTTGTTTGGCTACTTGGGCCCACCACGCTATTGCGCATGATGATGACCGTGATGCGCTGAAAAAGGGTCTTTGGGGCGCAGTGATTCTGGGGATTATATTCACTATCTTTCAGGCTTATGAGTATAGTCATGCAGCTTTTGATTTTTCTGGCAATATTTATGGCGCAAACTTTTTCATGGCCACCGGGTTCCACGGCTTTCATGTTGTGATTGGGACTATCTTTCTCGCAGTGTGTTTGATCCGTGCTTATAAAGGCCATTTTACACCAGAGCGTCACATTGGCTTTGAAGCAGCGGCCTGGTACTGGCACTTCGTTGATGTAGTTTGGTTATTCCTGTTTGCGGCGATCTATGTCTGGGGAGGCTAAGGCTCACTTCTTACCGACATTTTGATAAGGTCAGTAGTTTGGAAAGCGTTGGCCTTACGGTTCGCGCTTTTTCCTTTGAGGGCGCTTAGCGCTTTGTTCGGTTTCTTGGTATTTTAGGAGCGTTAAGGCATGAGTGTTCGGATGATTTTGCCGTCGTTGTTCGGTGTTGTAGGTGTAACAATATTGCTCTGGCTTGGTTTATGGCAGCTTGATCGCCTTGCGTGGAAAGAGGGACGCTTGACAGAAATCTCGGAGAAGATGGCGGCTAAGCCTGATCCTTTGCTAGATCATTTCGAAAAGCCTTACATGGACCGTAACTACCTTCGCGTGCATTTTGAGGGTGTGATGACCCAGAAAGAGGCACATGTTCTTACGTCTTTGAAGTATTCGGGGCAGGGCAGTCAATCTGGTCCTGGATTTAGGATCCTTAAAGAGGTCATTTGGAATGGAAAGAATTTTTTTCTTGATTTGGGATTTGTGTCTGAGGCACGAAAGAACGAGGATCGCTTTGAGGGTCCTGTGCGAGTAGTTGGAAACATCCTAACCCCTGATGATTACGATGCCAGCTTTACGCCTGCTCCTGATCTGGACAAGAACATCTGGTTTGCGAGGTATTTGCCTCAAATGGCGCAGGAGCTTGGAGTATTGCCTTTCATGGTGGTGGTGGAGCAGGCTGAAGTGCTGAAAAATGGGGCTTGGGTGTCGTTTGATGATGTAACCCCGTTGCCCGTGTCGGTGAATATCCCTAATGATCACAGGCAATACGCAATCACTTGGTTTTCGCTGGCTACCGTTTGGTTTGGCATGACTTGTTATCTCTTGTGGCGAATTCGCCAAAGGACCGTTTAGGCATGAAATATATCTCGACCCGTGGGCAGGCGCCTGAATTGAGTTTTGAGGAGGCCATGCTGACTGGGTTGGCACACGATGGGGGGCTGTATGTTCCGGCTGAGTGGCCAACTTTGACACGTGAGAAAATATCTGGATTTGCAGGAAAGCCTTATGAGGATGTAGCCTTTGAGGTTATGAAGCCGTTTGTGGGTGATACGTTTACTGATACAGAATTCCGTGGGATTATCGCGAAGGCTTATGCGAGCTTTCAGCATGATGCGCGCTGCCCCTTGGTGCAGTTGGATGCGAACCACTATCTGTTGGAGCTGTTTCATGGCCCTACGCTTGCCTTCAAAGATGTTGCGATGCAGTTGATCGGACAAATGTTTGAGTTAGCTCTTAAGCGCAGTGGCGAGCGAGTAACCATCGTGGGTGCGACTTCGGGCGATACAGGGGCGGCGGCGATTGAGGCGTTTCGCGGTTTAGACTCGGTGGATGTCTTTATCATGTATCCACACGATCGCGTTTCTGAGGTGCAACGACGTCAGATGACAACACCTGCTGAGCAAAATGTGCATGCGTTGGCAGTCGATGGCGATTTTGATACCTGCCAAGCACTTCTTAAGGATATGTTTAACGATTCTGAGTTTCGCAGTGAGGTCAAGTTGGCTGGAGTAAACAGCATCAACTGGGCGCGGGTTTTAGCGCAAGTGGTTTACTACTTTACTTCAGCCGTTTCGTTGGGAGCTCCAGATCGGAAGGTTTCATTTTCTGTGCCAACGGGGAATTTTGGTGACGTATTTGCAGGTTATGTGGCAAAACGCATGGGATTACCGGTAAAGAGGTTGGTGATTGCCACGAACCAGAATGATATCCTTCATCGCACGTTGCAAAGTGGGGAGCATTTGAAGACGGGTGTTGAGCAGTCGATAAGCCCGTCCATGGATATTCAAGTGTCATCGAATTACGAACGGTTGGTTTTTGACCTGTATGATCGGGAAGGTGAGGCTGTGAGTCAGCTGTTTGAAAAGTTGAAAGATGTTGGTTCATTCAAGCTGTCCCAAGGCGCGTTGGAGCGTATGGCGGAGGAGTTTGATTCTGGACGGGTGTCTGAAGATGAAACGACTGCCGCAATATCGAATTTTCAAAAACGGACGGGGGAGGTTTTGTGTCCGCACACGGCGATTGGTGCAAAGATTGGCGGGGCCATGGTGTCCGGTGATCCTATGATTACACTGGCAACTGCGCATCCTGCAAAGTTTCCTGAAGCCGTAGAAGCGGCTTGTGGTGTTTATCCACCATTGCCAGTTCACATGGAAGATTTGTTCGATCGTGTCGAGCGTGTGACACGCGTTTCTGGCGATTTGGCAGTTGTTCAGGCAGTTATTCGGGAAGGAATTGCGAGTTGAGTGTTCAAATACATACACTGTCCAATGGTTTTCGCGTTGTGACCGAACACATGGCGGGTCTGAAATCAGCAAGCCTTGGGATTTGGGTTGGGGCAGGTGGACGGCACGAACGGCTGGAGCAAAACGGCATCGCGCATTTTCTGGAACATATGGCGTTCAAGGGAACTAAGAAGCGAAATTCTTTACAAATCGCTGAAGCTATCGAAGATGTGGGTGGATATATTAATGCTTACACTAGTCGAGAGATGACGGCATACTATGTGCGGGTTTTGGAGCCTGATGTGCCTCTAGCAATGGATGTTATTTCAGACATTGTACTAAATTCCATTTTTGACTCTGCTGAGTTAGAAATTGAACGGGGTGTAATCTTGTCTGAGATCGGTCAGTCCTTGGATACGCCAGACGATGTTATTTTTGATTGGCTTCAAGAGGTATCTTACCCTGATCAACCGCTAGGTCGTACAATTTTAGGACCAGAGGAGCGGGTGCGTTCCTTTACGCGCGATGATTTGCATGCTTTTGTAAAAGAGCAATACACGCCAGACCAGATGGTCTTGTCTGCAGCGGGTGCTGTGGATCATGACCAGTTGGTGAAAATGGCTGAGGTTGCGTTCGGTGGTTTGGAGCAGCGCGCTACCCGTGTTTTACAACCAGCCGTGTACAAAGGTGGCGAACATCGTGTGATCAAAGACTTGGAGCAAGCGCACTTTGCGATGGCGTTTGAAACGGCTAGTTACCGCAATGATGAGATTTACACGGCTCAAGTGTTTTCGCTCGCCCTTGGTGGTGGTATGTCGTCCCGCCTTTTCCAGGAAATACGAGAGAAGCGTGGACTGTGTTACACGATTTACGCACAAGCCGGAGCCTATGTAGATACGGGTAGCCTGACAATTTATGCGGGTACTTCGGGTACTGATTTGGCAGAGTTGTCCATGTTGTGCATTGATGAGCTACGCCGCTCAGCAGATGATATGTCTGAAGCTGAGGTTAATCGGGCGCGAGTCCAGATGAAAGCGGGTATGCTGATGGGACTTGAAAGCCCATCTTCGCGCTGTGAACGTCTCGCGCGAATGGTTATGATTTGGGGGCGTGTGCCAGGATTGGACGAAGTGGTGGCCAAGATTGATGCTGTCGACACAGGTGCTGTTGTCGAATATGCTGCACGGCTGTGTGCCAGTGGTGTTCCATCTCTTGCACTCTACGGCCCTGTCGAAGCTTCTCCAAACGTTAGTGTCCTGGCTGATCGGCTGGCTGCCTAATCTTCATTGATTGTATCGTCGTTGGTATGCGCCCTGTGATCTTATTAACAACAGAAGGTCGTAATTCTGTCCAATTAATCGATCTGATATTGGTGCGGACCGTTGAGGCCCCCTTTTTTATTCGATATGCGTGGGCAAACAAAAGGAGTCCAGAAGATGTTTTCTAACAGCTTTACTGACAAAGAAACGATGGCTGAACTGGCCGCAAATATGCTGTTGGAGATTGAGGCGGTGAAGTTTCGTGCGGATGCGCCCTATACATTTGCCTCCGGGCTGGCTTCACCCGTATATATAGATTGTCGCAAAATAATTTCATATCCTGCCATCCGTCGGGTACTTATGGATTTTGCAGTGGCCACGTTGTACCGCGATGTAGGATTTGATCACTTTGATGCAGCTGCGGGTGGTGAAACGGCTGGTATTCCATTTGCGGCTTGGATTGCAGACCGGATGAACTTACCGATGCAATATGTGCGGAAGAAGCCAAAAGGCTATGGGCGAGACGCGCAGATTGAAGGTGATATTTTCGAAGGCCAGCGCGTGCTTTTGGTTGAAGATTTGACGACTGATGGTGGATCAAAGCTGCGCTTCGCTGAGGCGATCCGTAAAGCTGGGGCACGCTGTGATCACACTTTTGTGGTTTTCTACTATGATATCTTCAAAAATACACATGAGATGCTAGCCGAGAATGGGCTGAAGCTACACTACTTGGCGACATGGTGGGATGTGCTGAAGGTCGCGCGGACTGAGGATAAGTTTAATGCCGCGACGCTTGATCAGGTTGAGGCGTTTTTAAATTCGCCCCTTGAATGGTCGGAGGCGAACGGTGGCGTATATGAGCTACCGAGCTTAGGGTAGCAGAATTGCAGTGCTAGTTCTGTTTCACTGTTGTGAGTTTCCCTGAATTTTCCCTAATGAAGACATGGATCAATGCTGCGAGAAGTCCTAGTGCCACCGCCGTCCACCACATTATTGTGTAGTCGCCAGTTGTGTCATAAATGCGACCGCCCAGCCAAGCGCCCAAAAAACTACCTGCTTGATGACCAAGGAATATTAACCCCACTAGCGTGGACAGAAACGTTAGCCCTTGGGTTTGCGCCACCAGTCCGGTGGTCAACGGCACTGTGGATAGCCATAGAATTCCCATAATCGCAGAGAAGAGATAGACAGTGCTGGAGGTGATGGGGATCAGAATAAAGACGGTGATGACCGCAGCACGGAATACATAGATGCTCGTAAGCAACCACTTTTTTGATGCTTTTTGTCCAGCCCAACCTGCGCTTAAGGAGCCCACGATATTGAACAGCCCGATCAGACCCAGCGACCATCCTCCTATAATTGCTGCAAGGCCCTTGTCAGCTACGTATGCCGGCAAGTGCGTACCAATAAAAGCTACATGAAAGCCACAAACAAAGAACCCCAAGAACAAGCAAATATAGCTGCGGTCCACGAAGGCGGTTTTGATGGCGTAACTGAAAGTCTTGGCTGAGCTATTACCCGCTGTTGGCGCGCCTGCGCGAGCCACAAACCAAACAACAGGAACGATTAACAAAAAACTAACTGCGATAACGTTGATGCTTACTTTCCAGCCAAACCGCTCAATAAGGGCAAGGGAGGCAGGGGCTGAGACGAACATTCCAAAGGAGGCTGCAGCGGTTCCAAGGCCCATGACAAAGCTGCGCTGTTTTGCGTTTACAATTTTGCCGAGCGCGACGATTACGATGGGAAAGCCACAAGCTCCCGTGCCAATGCCAACGATGATGCCCGTGGTAATAAAAAGGGTTGGATCAGTTACGATACCACGCAAATAAAATCCGACGGCGGCAAAGACTGCGCCGAAGGCCAAAACACGTGCAGAGCCGAATCGATCTGCGATTATACCAGCGATTGGCTGAGTAAAACCCCAGCACAACATTTGCGTGGCGATGGAGAGCGAAAACACCTCTCGTGAAAGGCCAAGGCTAGAAGACAATGGGCTCATGAACACGCCAAACGTGGCGGAAAATCCAAAGCTGAGGAAGGCCACGATACAGCCTGCGATAATAGCAACGGTAATGTGTTTGGTATGCGCAGTTTCTATTTTCTTGCATCCTCGAATTGGAGCTTTGGTCTGCAGAAGGTTAATTTTTATACGGAAGTTTGTCATTAAACTTGAGGCATGGCAGGCACACATTATTGGATAAAGTGAGAAACACAAGAAACTGTGGATAACTAGAGATTTTCTGTGGACGGTTCAGAGAATTCATCAAAAGTTTCTTTACACGCTCCCTGATTAGACACACTATATGTAGTACCTATACAGGTATTTACCGATAAACTTTGAGTTGGACCACTATCACTAGTAGTGGCCAGTGGATAAGTAAAAGAACTGAGGTCAGTAGTATGGCGAGCGCAGAACTATTTCTCGAAATTTTTGATCTGCATCCCATCGATGTGGTCGAAACTCTTGCAGAACATCATGATTGGGCCTTTGATCGAGTTGATGAAGACCAGATTGCAATGGCAATCGAGGGAGCTTGGCGGACCTATTCGATCACGCTTGCTTGGTGTGACCGTGACGAAACACTACGCATGATTTGCACTTTCGAAATGGACCCACCTGAGGACCGTTTGGCTGTGTTGTATGAAGCTATGAACCTTGCTAATGACAAATGCTGGGCGGGGGCGTTTTCGCTCTGGCGTGAGCAGCATTTAATGGCATATCGTTACGGGCTTATGCTATGTGGTGGCCAAACCGCAGTTCCTGAGCAAATAGATCAAATGCTCAGCACTGCCGTTGTGGCTTGTGAACGGTTCTATCCAGCCTTCCAATTGGTCAGCTGGGGTAGAGAAGATGCTGGTCCAGCAATGGAAATCGCTATTTCAGAGGTGTATGGTCGCGCCTAAATATTGGTAATCTTAACCCTTTTAGCAGTTTGACCGACCGAGTAGCGTCGTACGAATTGAGAGGTGCCATCTGTGCTTGGTTTGGTAGCCTAAATTTACTAATCCGATGGATGGCATGGCGATAATTAACTATTTCAGTGAACTTAATCGTACTGTGCCCTCTTGGATCCGACATGGAGTAAAAGAGCGATCAGGGCAAATTAATTTTTTCATGGGCTGCATTCTAGCGCGTAATGACAGTACAAAAGTTGCCTGCAATAGGGTTGACCGTATGGAAAGCATCTTTCACTGTTGACCCTGATAAAAATGCTGTTTGGGAGACAGATCATGCCGTTAGAGCGGGTAAATGCTGCAGGGCTTGTGCTGCTTGGCTGCGGCAAGATGGGATCTGCGATGTTAAGAGGCTGGTTGGCAAAGGGGGTGGATCCAAAGGCAGTAACTATTCTTGACCCGGACCCTTCTGACTGGGTGTTCGGGCAGGTCGACGATGGTATTTCGTTAAACAAAGAGCTGCCTTATGCGCCTGCGTTAGTGATTGTGGCGGTTAAGCCGCAAATGATGGGCGATGCTTTGCCCCGATTGCAGATTTTGGGTAATGGACCAACAGTGTTTATTTCGGTTGCAGCTGGAATACAGATTCAGGCGTTTGAGGATGTGCTTGGGGCTGACACACCGATCATTAGGGCCATGCCGAACACGCCAGCGGCAGTGAGCAAGGGGATCACTGCGTTGATTGGAAATAGGTGTGTGGTGGAAGAGGATCTGGTGATGGCTGAAGTGATGTTGCAGGCGATTGGTCAGACGGTTCGATTGGATAATGAAAGCCAAATGGATGTGGTGACAGCAGTGTCAGGCTCTGGTCCTGCTTATGTCTTTCACCTGATCGAAACGCTGGCGGCGGCGGGGATGGCCGAGGGCTTGTCTGATGTGTTGGCTATGCAACTGGCTAAAGCTACCGTCGCTGGAGCTGGGTTGCTGGCTGAAGAGGCATCGGAAGATCCAAGCCAATTGAGGGTAAATGTGACCTCGCCTGCAGGGACCACAGCCGCTGCATTGGAGGTTCTGATGGATCAGACGGACGGATTTCCGGCTTTATTGAAGCGTGCTGTAAAAGCAGCGGCTAATCGCAGTAGGGAGTTGGGTGAATGAGTGAACAGATTGCTTTTGAAGACTTCCTTAAATTGGATATTCGGGTTGGGACCGTTGTTGAGGCGGAGCCGTTTCCCGAAGCACATAAGCCTGCGATAAAGTTGTGGGTCGATTTTGGAGAAGAACTTGGCGTAAAAAAGTCATCGGCGCAGATTACGACAAACTATACAGTTGAGAGTCTGATTGGGCGGCAATTGATGGCGGTAGTGAATTTCCCCCCACGCCAGATCGGTCCGATGAGATCCGAGATATTGGTCCTGGGTGTTTCTGATCTTGAGGGTGAGATTATTTTATTGAGCCCAGATCAGGATGTGCCCAACGGGGGGCGCATGCACTAATTGCTGCTACGTATTTTGAACATTTAAGGAATAAAGATACATGAGTGAATTGCCAAGCCTGTACGTAACGCGACCGTTGCCGGATGCAGTGCTGGATGCTGCGCGGATGCATTTTGATGTGAAGGTCAGGGCGGAGACTTCGCCTATGTCACATGCCGAAACCTTGTTCGCGCTAGCGGGGTATGATGCTATTTTGCCAACTTTGGGCGACCCTTTGGGTGCTGATGTATTTGGTGGAGATATTCGTGCGAAGATGCTTGGAAATTTTGGTGTGGGATACAATCATATTGATGTGGCCGCGGCGCACTCCGTTGGGATGGTTGTATCCAATACGCCGGGTGCAGTAACGGATGCCACTGCCGACATTGCAGTTTTATTGATGCTGATGACCGCACGGAACGCATCTGCGGGCGAAGCTAAAGTACGTGATGGGTCGTGGGATGGTTGGCATCCTACGCAGTTCTTGGGTCTGCACGTTTCTGGAAAAACGCTTGGTGTGATTGGCATGGGACGGATCGGTAAAGCAATCGCTAAGCGATGCCACCACGGGTTTGGAATGGATGTCGTTTTTTATAATCGTTCTCGTGTTAAGGATTGTGGTGTGCCTGCACGCCAGCTTGAGACCATCGTGGATGTGATGGCTGAGTCGGACGTGGTATCTTTGTCTGTGCCAGGTGGACCTGCAAACCAGCATATGATTGGTTCGGTGGAATTTGCGGCAATGCGATCTCACGCAATTTTGGTGAACACTGC
>MDTG01412026.1_pt1 | contig 16389 bp, 14 predicted proteins | sample 811421 | NCBI WGS metagenome assembly MDTG01 (sample SAMN05326645, study PRJNA326480) | marine metagenome | isolation source: seawater | place: Pacific Ocean: South East | collected 2011
CACGTATACCGTGGTATATCTTACAGCACCTCAGAGATACAAAGGAGGTTTATTTCTATTGTAGTTTCTGAAGGTTTTGTCGAAAAGACAATCAATGCCATATTAGCCACCGCAGCAACTGATAAAGTTGGTGATGGTAAAATATTTATTTTACCAGTTGAGGAAGCTTACAGAATTAGGACCGGTGAAAGTGGAAACGAATCATTAAACTAACAATTCAAACAATTATGGAAACTACTATTTTAACAATAAACAATGTATGGATGATGATATGTACAGCCTTGGTGTTTTTTATGCACCTAGGATTCTCCTTTCTGGAAATCGGATTAACCCGACAGAAAAACACCATCAATATTTTATTTAAAAACTTTTTTGTAATTACCGTTGGACTCTTATTGTATTGCATAGGAGGTTTCAATCTCATGTATCCCGGATTTGAAGACGGAGAGATGGGAATCCTTAAATTCGCTGGATTAGGAATCGCTGCTCCAGAAGGAGGAATGGGATTTGGATATGCTGACGGAGGTTATACCTGGTGGACCGACTTTCTTTTCCAAGGGATGTTCGCCGCAACCGCTGCCACCATTGTTTCTGGTGCTGTAGCAGAAAGAATTAAACTTTCAGGATTCATGCTTTTCTCTATACTCTATGTCGGCTTGGTATATCCAATTGTCGGTTCTTGGAAGTGGGGAGGAGGATTCCTTGACGCATTGGGATTCTATGATTTCGCAGGATCTACTCTAGTGCACTCCGTTGGAGGATGGGGAGCCCTTATAACCATTTATCTTTTGGGTGCAAGAATTGGAAAATTTGATAAAGATGGGAAACCACAAGCGCTACCTGGCCACAATCTGCCCATAGCCTCTGCAGGTGTTTTTATCCTATGGTTAGGATGGTTTGGGTTTAACGGTGGTTCTGTACTTTCCGCAAACCCTGAGTTGACATCACTTACATTGGTTACCACGTCTTTGGCTGCTGCAGCTGGTGGAGTAGCCGCTGCTTTCTTTTCAAACGTGCTTTACAAAAATTTTGATTTAACCATGTTTATGAATGGTGTTCTTGGTGGACTAGTAGGCATAACTGCTGGCGCAGATCAAATGAGTCCTACTGACGCTATTTTAATTGGATTGATTGCAGGTGTAATTGTTGTTCTCGGCATCTCTTTAATCGATAAATTAAAATTGGATGACCCTGTTGGTGCCGTCTCGGTTCACCTGATTTGTGGGATTTGGGGAACATTAGCGGTTGGAATATTTGGGGCGATAGCAGGAGTAGACCAATTGATAGCACAATTAATCGGAATCGGTGTCGTCGGTATTTTTTGTGTACTCACCTCATTTATTATTTTATTCATCGTCAAGGCTACAACGGGCTTGAGAGTGGATAAAGAAGAAGAAATAAACGGTTTAGACCTTTCTGAACACGGGATGGAAGCCTACGGTGACTTTAGGGTCAATGAAGGATAAATATTCTAAACCATTGCAATAAAAAAAGCCTCTTTGTCCGGGAGGCTTTTTTATTGGAATAATAAAAACATAGAAAATATTGTGCTAACAAAGTGAATCGCTATTTTTGAAAAAAAAATTATGAATCAGATCACAATTTTGATGTATTGCGCTGATCAGAAAGGTATTATTGCTGGTGTGACCAATTTTATTCACCAAAAACAGGGAAACATCACCTACATTGACCAATATGTGGATCGACCCAATGCTACTTTTTTTATGCGCGTCGAATGTGATTTTGTAAGTCCAAACTTTAACTTTGATGATTTTAAAATTAGTTTTAACCTGGAGTTAGGTTCGCATTTTTCATTGCATTGTGATTTTTATTTAAAAGGTCAAAAACCCAAAATGGCGGTTTTTGTTTCCAAATACGATCACTGTCTTTATGATATCTTGGCCAAGCACCACTCGGGTGAATTAGAGGCCGAAATCCCGTTTATAATCAGTAATCATCCAGATTTAGAAATTATTGCCAAACGATTTGAGATCCCTTTCTATCACATAGTGGTCCACAAGGAGAATAAAGCGCAGGCAGAGTTAGAGCAACTGGCCATAATGAAAAAACACAAAGTCGATTTTATTGTATTAGCGCGTTATATGCAAATTGTATCTGCTAAGTTAATTGAACACTACACCCACAAAATCATCAACATACACCACTCCTTTCTTCCAGCATTTCCTGGAGCCAAACCCTATCATTCTGCCTTTGAAAGAGGGGTTAAAATCATAGGCGCTACCAGCCACTATGTAACTGAGGAACTAGACGCAGGACCCATCATCGAGCAAGACATTACCCGCGTTACCCATTTGAACTCCATTGCTGATTTTATTGAAAAAGGAAGGGACTTAGAAAGGATTGTTCTGCTCCGCGCCCTGAAGCTACATTGCAACAGAAAAGTAATGGTTTATGGGAACAAAACAGTGGTATTCTCCTGATTTAGTTTTTTAGAAACTGCAACATCCCATCGTTAAATTTTTCTGGTTTTTCGACGTTGACCACATGCCCACACTCTTCTAATATTAACAATTTGGACAATGGATGATCTTCGACCACCTTTTTTACAGATTGCAGAAACATATAATCTTGTTCCCCCATTATATAAAGGGTAGGAATATCAATGGACACCTTTCTAAAAATCTTGAGCTTAGGAATGAGCTCGGAGGTGAGTTTAAACCATCGGATAAATTCTTTCTGATATAGTTTTTTGGCCTCTCTGATAAAAAGAATACGGGAGTCCCTATGGTTACTGTTGGGCATTATTATAAAAGCAAAAAAATGGTAGAGCCACATATACGGCAATATCGATTTGGTGATATTTCCAAAAAACATGAGAATCCTAGATCTGAGATTCAACTCTAAAATAGCGCCTCCCATGATCATCTTATCTACGCGCTCGGGCTGCATCTCCGCCAATTGACGGATCAAAATAGTACCCAAAGAAATCCCTACAAAATGTGACTTTTTAATTTTAACATGATCCATCACCTCAAAAATATCATCCGCTATGGTTTCAAAAGAATATTTGGGTTTAAAAGGGTTATTGATCAGACCTTGAGAAGCACCATGCCCCCTTAGATCGATGAGTAATAGATTGTAATACTTTGAAAAAAAACGAATTTGCTTGAACCAAATGGCACTACTGCCTCCTGCACCATGAACAAATGTTATCCATGGGGCATTCTCTTTTTTGGTGTTATGTGTACTGTAATGAAGCATCATATCAATCCTTTTTTTCTGAGGTGAAAAGCCATTTGTTCCTGCAATCCCTGCGCAACAATTGCTGCTGCCTCGTCATAGTTGTCGTCTGAAGACGCATAAAGAATCCCTCTGGATGAATTAACCAACAGACCACATTGGTCGTTTAGTCCATTTTCGGCAACTTCGTCTAAACTTCCACCCTGAGCGCCTACCCCAGGAATAAGCAGGAATTCGTCTGGAACCATACTTCTAACATCGCGTAAGGCCTCGGCTTTTGTCGCACCTACAACGTACATCAAACGGTCAGCATTTTTCCATGTTTTAGATGTATCAATGACTTGTTGGTATAATTTTTTCTCCCCAATATCTATAAGTTGAAAATCCGAGGCGCCGTCATTGGAGGTCAATGCTAATATTATCGCATGCTTTTGCTCGAAGTCTAAAAATGGTTCAACAGAATCCTTACCCATATAAGGAGCAATGGTTATCGCATCAAAATTATATGCTTCAAAAAAAGCTTTGGCATAACGCTTTGCCGTGTTACCAATGTCTGATCTTTTGGCATCAGCAATGGAGAATATATGGGAGTAATCTTGATTTAAAAGTTTCATTACTTTTTCCAAGGCATGCCATCCCGTGACTCCATAGGCCTCAAAAAAGGCAATATTAGGCTTGTAGGCAACGCAATAGGGTGCTGTGACCTCGATAATTCGTTTGCAAAATTTAAAGATACCATCAGGGTCAGTTCTCAAATGCGCTGGAATTCGATCTTTATCAACGTCAAGACCTACGCATAAAAAGGATTTCTTGGCTTGGATTTGTTCAAAAAGTAATGCTTTGGTCATAATGTTTCTCCCGCCTCCTTTAGTTTTTGTGTATTTTGATAAAGTTTCAGCTCTTCCACCAATTTATGGATGTCCCCTTTAATGATGTTTTGAAGATCATAGAGTGTTAATCCTATGCGGTGGTCAGTTACACGCCCTTGGGGGTAATTGTAGGTTCTGATTTTTGCAGAACGATCTCCGGAAGATACAAGGGAATTGCGCTTCTCTGCATCCTGCTCTAATTTTTTATTGAGTTCCAATTCATAGAGTCTGGATCGCAATACCTTAAGTGCTTTTTCTTTATTTTTGTGTTGTGACTTTTGGTCTTGACATTGGGCGACAATACCCGTTGGCTCATGGGTCAGCCTAACGGCAGAATAGGTAGTATTTACAGATTGGCCTCCGGGTCCTGAGGAACAGAAGTAATCCACTCTGACTTCACTCATATTAATCTCAACATCGAACTCTTCTGCTTCGGGTAAAACCATCACTGTCGCTGCTGAGGTATGCACCCTCCCCTGCGTCTCTGTCTGAGGAACACGCTGAACCCGATGGACTCCAGACTCATATTTCATGGTACCGTAAACTTCATCTCCCGACACCTCAAAAATCACTTCTTTAAATCCTCCTGCTGTGCCCTCATTTGAATCTACAAGACTGACTTTCCACCCTTGATCCTGACAATATTTGGTATACATTCTGTAAAGGTCACCAGCAAAAATACTGGCCTCATCTCCTCCAGTCCCTGCCCTGATTTCAACTACTACATTTTTATCGTCTTCCGGGTCTTTTAGAATGAGTAAAAATCGGATTTCTTCCTCTAAGTCCGGCAGCTGTCCTTTGGCCTCCTCCAACTGGAGTTTCGCCATCTCTACCATTTCAGGATCAGACTCCTCCTTAATCATCGTTTCAGCTTCTTCAATATTCGATAAAACAGACTTATACCCATCCGCCTTTTGGGTGATTTTACTCAGATCTTTGTATTCTTTATTCAATTGGATGTATCGTTTTTGATCCGCAATGATATCTGGCTGGATGATCAAATCAGCAACTTCTTTATACCTTTGATAAACAATTTCTAATTTTTCTATCATCACAGATGGACTGAATAAAACAAATTTAAAGCTTTAAAACTATCTATTGGGTTTCTTAAAATGTAACGCATATTTTATGGCAATTTCATCCTCCATTTTTCGCAACATAAAAGAGGGAAGTGGAACTTCAAATTCTGAGAGTATCATTTTAAATGCTCCTTTCAATACAAATGTATTTTCAGTAGCGTTGGCAGAAGCAAAAATGGTTTTATTCAATCTAATACCATGGAAACTCAATTCCCCATTGAATGACAATGAATCTGTTGCTGTGGTAATTTTCTCAGAAAAAAATTCGATTTTTGGAAATTTTAAAACATCCAATATTTCCAGTGCATTATTGTCACGATTGTCATTTTTACTGTCGAAGTCTCTTATGTACATTGCAATCGCTATTTTTTGGAAATTACCCTCCTGCTCTAACAAAACCCCTTTTACATTATCATTGATTCCTGACCAGTCGTGAAGAAAGTGCGAAGCTTCATAGATAATAATGGAATTTTCTGAATCCAGCATCCATTTGTCTTGTGCAGTGGACGTCCATGAAAACATTACGATAATCCAACATAAAATTCTTTTCATATAATTTTAAAATTTAAAAACCAATATCGCAGTAGCATAGCTTGCAAAAGTAGTATAAGCAGCATATTTATGCCAATCCCTATCCTCTTTTGACCAAGCGTTGGTCGCGATCATTCCCGAAAAATGAATGTAGGCTAACCATTTATGGGCCTTTATAGAGTTTAACCCTTTTATTTTTTTTCTGACCAATGGAGGTGGAGCGAAAAGCGAGAGTCCTGCCCCTGTAAAATAAGATGCGGTTACCCATTCACCCATGGTTTTGTGTGTATCATATAATTTATAATCTCCATTGTACAACCTCCCCCCCATAATTCCCTGTGCTACCATACCGGCCAAGGTCAAATAACCAATGATTTGGTGGGTTTTAAGCATTACGTTCCTAACCTTCAGCTCTTTTTGTCTTTGCGCTATTGACAATTTCGAAATTCCTGTTTTACGAAATAGGCCATTTTTACCCCACAATACCGATTGAGTAAAAATCATTTTTTGCGGTAAAACTTGTTGCTCAATAGACATTTCGTCCTCAAACAACCCTTCCAAAAGTGCATCTCGTTCTTGGGCGATTACCCCTTGGAAAATTAAGCACAAAAGAAAAAAGTTGTTTCTCATATAAAAAACCGAGTGTCAGTGGGTATTTAAGTTAATATTCAAAATTTCCGTAAGGAGATTTAATAGACAATTTTTTTTCCGTAGGACCTTCAACATGTCCTATGATTTTAGCATCAATATTGAATGATTTGGAAATTGTGACGACATCTTGAGCGATGGATTCTGGGAGATAAACCTCCATTCTGTGTCCCATATTAAAAACTTCATACATCTCTTTCCAAGAAGTTCCCGATTCTTTCTGTATCAATTTGAATAACGGAGGGCAATCGAAGAGGTTGTCTTTGATAATGTGAAGTGAATCGACAAAATTTAAAATTTTTGTTTGAGCACCCCCACTACAATGGACCATCCCATGGATTTGTTTCCGGCCTACTTCATCGAAAACTTTATTGATCACGGGTGCATAAGTTCGGGTAGGCGATAACACCAGTTGCCCGACATTGAGCGGTGTATCTGTTGGATCAGTTAGCTCTTTTGATCCAGAATAAACCAATTCATCTGGTAATTCATTGTCAAAAGTTTCAGGAAATTTTTTTCTGACCGAAGAACCAAAAACATCGTGCCGTGCCGATGTCAATCCATTACTCCCCATGCCTCCGTTGTATTGCTTTTCGTAAGAAGCCTGCCCAAAGGAGGCTATTCCAACGATGACATCACCCGCTTTTATCCGGGCATTATCAATTACATCCTCTTTTTTCATTCGGGCCGTTACCGTAGAATCTACAATAATCGTTTTGACCAAATCACCCACATCGGCGGTTTCCCCACCGGTGCTGTGAATGGAAACTCCGTTCTGCTCTAAATCTGCTAACAGCTCCTCTGTACCATTGATAATAGCTGCCAGCACCTCCGCTGGAATTTTGTTTTTATTTCTTCCTATTGTAGAAGAAAGTATAAAGTCCTGTGTTGCCCCAACGCATAGTAAATCGTCAATGTTCATAATCAGGGCGTCTTGAGCAACTCCTTTCCAGACCGACAAATCACCTGTTTCGCGCCAATAGGCATAGGCTAAAGCACTCTTGGTCCCCGCCCCGTCAGCGTGCATTACCAAACAGTGGTCTCCACTACCGGTCAAAAAATCTGGTATAATTTTGCAAAAAGCTTTAGGGAATAGTCCCTTATCAATATTTTTAATGGCACTGTGAACATCTTCCTTCTGGGAGGAGACTCCTCTTAGGTGATATCTTTTATCACTCATTTTATCGATTGAAAATCAAATTTAACACTTTCCTGCAACCTTCAGATAAATGGACAACCTTTTTATTAGCGACAAAATAACAATTCTCGGTATTTTGCCAATGGCCATAAATTATCATCCACTACCAATTCCAATTTATCGCAATGGTACCTGATGTCGAACAAAAAGGGTAATATTTGTTCGCAATAAGCAGATGCTTTATCATGCTCCTTATCAATCTCATTTAATTTTTTTCGGGTATTGACCATCGTCAAGATACCTTGATTGATTTCCTTGATATGCCCTGAAATTCGTTCAATTAGTTTTAATTGTACCTCAGCGTGCTCATGGTATTGGTCCCCGTAGATTTCTTTTAAGCCTTTGACATTTTCAATCAGAACATTCTGATATTTTATTCCTGTCGGAATAATATGATTGCGGGCGATATCCCCTAAAGTCCGGGACTCGATTTGGATTCGCATGATGTATTCTTTGAGGTCAACTGAATACCTGGCCTTGACTTCTCTTTCCGTCAGAACTTGTGTTTGCTCAAAAAGCAAAATGCTTTTTTTAGAAACTAAAGCTCGGAGTGCCTGAGGAGTATTACTATTAAAGCTCAATCCCCGTTGTTTTGCTTTTTTCTTCCATTCATCACTATATCCATCTCCCTCAAAAAGGATTTTTTTTATCCCTTTTAAGTTGTCTCTGAGTCCATTGAAAATGGCATCGTCTTTTCTCATGCCCTTTTTCTCTATCATGAATTCTATCTCTTGCCTAAACTTTTTTAACTGCTGAGCTACCGAAGCATTGAGCACCGTAATCGATTTTGAGCAATTGGATTTTGACCCCACTGCTCTGAATTCAAACTTATTACCTGTAAAGGCAAAAGGAGAGGTTCGATTTCTATCCGTATTATCTAAAAGGATCTCTGGAATTTTACCAATCACATTGAGTTTTAAATCTGTTTTTTCTTCAGGCGATAGTTTTCCTTTGGAAACGTTCTCCAAGTCCACTAATACCTTGGTCAATTCTTTTCCGATAAAAACTGACAATATAGCCGGGGGTGCCTCATTGGATCCCAATCTGTGGTCGTTGCTTGCACTGGATATTGACGCTTGCAACAAAGCCTCTTGAGAAAGAACGGCCGCAATGGTATTGATGAAAAAAGTTAAGAATTGAAGATTGCTCATGGGAGTTTTACCTGGGCTCAATAAATTCAACCCTGTGTCCGTTGATAAGGACCAATTGTTATGCTTTCCAGAACCATTGATTCCTTCAAATGGTTTTTCGTGAAAAAGAACCACAAAATCGTGTTTGGAAGCTATCTTATGCATTAAATCCATAAGCAATGAATTGTGATCTACCGATAAATTCGCCTCTTCAAAAACAGGTGCCAACTCAAATTGACCGGGAGCTACTTCGTTGTGTCGCGTTTTTAACGGAATCCCTAATTTGTAGGCTTCGAATTCCAACTCCTGCAAATAGGAAATGACCCGCGGGGGAATTGATCCAAAATAGTGGTCGTCCAGTTGCTGACCTTTAGAGGGCTGGTGACCGAATAGCGTCCTCCCCGTTATGATCAAATCGGGTCTAGAGCTTGCTAATCCTTTATCAACCAAAAAAAACTCCTGTTCCCAACCCAATGTAGTATTGACCTTTCTCACGTTTTTATCAAAATAATTACAAATGTCTGTCGCTATATTGTCCAGGGATTGAATGGACTTCAGTAATGGCGTTTTATAATCCAGCGCTTCTCCAGTATAAGAGACAAAAATGGTGGGAATGCAAAGCGTTTTTCCAAAAATAAATGCCGGAGAGGTTGGGTCCCAAGCGGTATAACCTCTGGCCTCAAATGTGTTCCTAATTCCACCACTTGGAAAACTTGAGGCATCGGGCTCCTGTTGAACCAACTGGCTGCCATCAAAACTTTCCATGGGATTTCCAGAGTTATAAAGATCAAAAAATGCATCGTGTTTCTCTGCGGTGCCACCTGTCAATGGCTGGAACCAATGGGTGTAGTGTGTTGCCCCTTTTGATAGCGCCCACCCCTTCAAAGCGGTAGCAATTTGATCTGCCAATGGACGACCAATCGTAGTTCCCTTTTGTATGACGTTTTCTACTTCATTTAACAAATCTCTGTTGACGTATTCCTCCATGGTCCGACCAGAAAAAACATTACTGGCATAAAGGGAAGAATATTTCTCACTACTTTCAAAAAATTGAGGCTGTTTATTAAAAAGGTTTTCTAAGCTTTTTTTTCTCAGAGATTTCATTTGTAAAAAGGTTAAGAGGTTCAAACAAAGATATGTCTAAAATGAAAAAATTTAGAAAAGCACCCTCGAATTTTATGAAAATGAAAAATTACCCCAAAAAAATTAACGTCTTCATAAAAATGAATAACAGCAATTGCAATTATACACCTAAAAATTAGGGGAATTGTCAATAAATTATACATTTACTGTATCAACAACATAAATTTAATTGTATGAGTAAGTCTAAATTGGAATATATATGGTTGGATGGTTATTTACCGACAGCCAATTTGCGGAGCAAAACAAAAATCGTCAGTGATTTTGGGGGATCCCTTAGTGAATGCCCTTTGTGGTCTTTTGATGGATCATCAACACAGCAAGCAGAAGGAAACTCCTCCGACTGTTTGCTAAAACCAGTAGCCATTTATCCAGACCCCGATCGCAAGAACGGATATTTGGTGATGACTGAAGTATTAAACGCCAACGGATCAGCACATGTTTCTAACGGACGCTCTACCATTGACGATGATGATGACGATTTTTGGTTTGGATTTGAGCAAGAGTATTTCCTATGGGATCCCGAAACCAACCTACCTCTTGGTTTTCCAAAAGATCAGACTCCACAAGGACAATTCTATTGTTCCGCAGGGGCTAAAAATGCATTTGGTCGTGAGATGATCGAAGAGCACCTTGAGCAATGTTTAGAAGCGGGTATCAATGTAGAAGGAATTAATGCTGAAGTAGCTTCAGGCCAGTGGGAGTATCAATGTTTCTCAAAAGGAGCAAAAGATGCTGGGGATCAGATTTGGATCTCGAGATATCTTTTAGAAAGATTGGGAGAAAAGTATGGATTGGCCATCGACTGGCATCCTAAACCATTGGGTGCTACTGACTGGAACGGTTCAGGAATGCATGCCAATTTCTCCAATGAAACGCTAAGAACCTGTGGATCGAAAGAGACTTATGATAAAATATGTGAAGCTTTTCGTCCTGTTGTAAAAGAACACATAGAAGTATATGGTGCGGACAACGACCAACGATTGACAGGTGAGCACGAGACCCAATCCATTGACGAATTTAGTTATGGTGTTTCGGATCGAGGCGCGTCCATAAGAATTCCTATAATGACTGTAGAAAACGGATGGAAAGGATGGCTAGAAGACAGAAGGCCAGCCTCTAACGGTGATCCATATAAAATAGCCAGTAGAATTATTAAAACAGTCAAGTCAGCTAAGATTTAATACTATATTTATTATTACTAATCTTAATAGTAAAATCCCGCCTAGTGCGGGATTTTTTTTACCACAACAATGGTATTAAAAATAAACTGTAAAGAATTATCAAAACCACCCCATCGATAGTACCTAAGCGGAGTCGCTTTTTTCCCTCCGAAGTCCTCCTTTTTAAAAATACCATAGGTAAAATAATAAAGGAAATCGCCAACATCCAGTAAACATCGTTACTCAACAATCCGAAATCCTGAACGGCTACTGGAGATATCATGGAGGTAATGCCCATTACTGCCATAATATTAAAAACATTTGAGCCCACAAGATTTCCAATAGAAATGGCTTTTTCTTTATTAATAATGGCAATGAGAGAAGCCGAAAGCTCAGGTATACTGGTACCCACCGAAACGATAGATACGCTTATGATCCGCTCGCTTACCCCGAGTGACTGGGCCATACTCACAGCTCCTTTAATTAATGTTTCGGAACCGAGCCACAAGGAAAATCCACCCAAAAGTAGCAGCGTGGTCATTTTAAAAGCTGACATGGGTGCGCCCTCCTCTAACCCATCCTCCAAAACAACTTTGTCTTGGAGTTTTATCAAATAAATCAAAAATAGGATGAGTAAACCGAATAGAATAGCGCCTTCGTAGGCAACTATTTTATTTCCTGAAATAACAAAAAAGTAAAAAAGAATCGAAGCCGACATCATCATGGGCCAGTCTGTTGTGTAAAATCGCTTGGTCACATCTATTGGGGAAATCATAATCGTGATGGCCAATACGAGCCCCAAATTGGCAATATTTGAACCCACCACATTTCCCAAGGCCAAATCAGGGTGCCCCCCTAAGGCTGATTGTATACTGACGATCAATTCTGGAGCAGATGTAGCGAAAGATACTACTGTCATACCAATAACAATCTTTGGTATCGAAAAACGAAGGGATAGTGAAACCGCAGCCTGCATGAGCCAATCTCCACCTTTGATCAAAAGGAATATCCCCACTGCTACTGCGATTAAAGCCATAAATGAAATTTTGACAAAGATAGTGCATAAGATTTTAAGGGATTTGTATAATACAATACCTTATGACAAAAAATAAACAGCCCCCCAGTCGCTAAAAGTTGTAAATCAGTGGTATTCCTTTTTCCAAATCTAAAAGATACTCTTGATTTTGATATAAGAGCTTGACCTTTTGGTCCTTTTGAGAGCTGAGGGTCACTTTTAGAAGCTTGCCCTCCTTCCATGCCATGTCAAATATTATACCCCCCCTTGTGACAAGCCCCTTTACAGCTCCATTCTTCCATGCCTGGGGCAAAGCAGGTAAAAGTCTAATTCCAAAACTTTCGTGGGATTGGAGTAACATTTCAACAACGCCAGATGTAAAACCAAAATTACCATCAATTTGAAATGGGGGGTGCGCATCAAAAAGATTTTTAAATATCGACTTTTTAAAGAGCAATTGAATGTGTTCGTGCGCCATTTCGCCATCCAATAAACGGGCGGAACAATTGATCAACCATGCTCTACTCCAACCTGTTCCAGCACCTCCATTTTCGAGTCTGTAATCCAATGTTTTTCTGACGGCTTCAAAAAGTTTGGGCTGTTCTCTACTGCTTATTTGCTTTCCTGGGTAAAAACCATAAAGATGTGACATATGTCTGTGCCCTGGCTCTCTTTCTTCATAAGGGCGGTCCCATTCCAATATTCTGCCCTCTTTTCCCAACACAAAACCAGGCCTCAATTGCTCGCGTTGTACTTCAATTTTTTTGGTGAGCGCAGTGCTGATCTCCAATATCTTACTCGCTTCAAGGTAGTTGGTAAAAATCTCATGGATCACTTGCTGATCCATGGCACTTCCGCGGCACAAGGCTACAGCCTCTCCTGAGTCATCGATATAGCGATTTTCTGGAGAAGAAGAAGGTAAAGAGATCAGTGTTTTATCTCGAGGATCTTCTACCAGCCAGTCGGAATAAAATAATACAATCTGCTCCATCGCAGGAAAAGCACGCTCTTTGAGAAACTTTTTATCGTTGGTAAATTCATAGTGATACCAATAGTGCTGCATCATCCATCCACCAGCACCAAAAGATACTCCCCAATAGGCCTTTTGGGCTCTAAGCCACGTTGGCGCCCAAATGTCGGTAGCATGGGGAAGTAAACTTCCCCGCATTCCAAAATTTTTCTCTGCTGTTATTTTACCACTTTCCACCAATCGGTCTAAGTAATCAAAAAGGGGCTCGTTCAACTCATGTAAACCCGTGAGATTCGCCAACCAGTAATTCATTTGCAAGTTGATGTTCAAATGATAATCTGCATTCCAAGGGGCGTTTATGTGTTGATTCCACAGCCCCTGAAGATTGGCAGGAAGCGTACCCGGTCGCGATGAACTGATCAAAAGGTAGCGCCCGTAATCAAACAAAAGCTGACTGAGTTCAGGATCCACTACTCCCATTTTAACTTTTTCCAAGCGCTGATCGGTAGACAACAATCGTAAGGCAGGATCACCCTCCAATTTTAGTTGAGTGCGATTGAATAATGACTGATGATCCTTTACATGTATTTGCTCCATCTCAGCATAACTTTTCTCTTGAACCGCTGCCAAAGCTTTGGTGTTTTTTAAAACATAATCAGATGAATAAAAATCGGTATTGTTAACGATATAAAGTGTGAGTTCCTTTACCCTGTTTATAGACAAACCACTATCAACGGCCTTTATCTCACCACCCTTATTGTGAGCAGAGAGTTGGGTTTCAAATTTAACCCCAGATAAAATGGGTGCCGGTTGAGATTTAAATTTTCCTGCTCGTTGGGTGACTTCTCCCTTCATAACGATATGGTTATCATGGCTGCTGACACTCACTGTTTTTTCTCCCTCGTCGAGGGGACGGTTCAAATTTATTGTTCCATTCAAGCCATCGGGATGATCCGATAAGATTTTTACCACTATGGCCTGATTTGGATGAGAGATAAATACCTTTTGGGTAACACCGTAGCCCTGGGTATTATAAAAAGTTTTTGCTATCGCAGTACTAAGGTCCAACGAACGCCTGTAGTCCGAAACTTCAGAATGGTTCCAATTCAAAAATAAGTCCCCCAAAGTTTGATGAGAACATATAATGGATTTATTAGAGAAGTAATGAACCATCAAGGAATCCGCCAAGGTCGCATCCCCTTTTAAAAGAATTTTTCTTATGCGTTTCAAATCCTCTGGTCTTCCGAGAGGGTGCTCCCATGACAAGTCATGAGGCCAAAGAGAATCATCATTTAATTGAATACGGTCCACAATTGGATTTCCAAAAACCATCGCACCCAAGCGCCCATTTCCTATCGGGAGGGCGTCCTCCCACACCGAAGCAGATGCATCATACCACAACTGTTGAAGTGGAGAATCATAATTATTATTGCCACAGGCAATAAATAAAAAAGAAAGAAAAAAATAAATAGTAAATTTTGGAGCGCCATACATGATATTTAATTTTCAAAAGATAAAACCTTCAATCTTTGGTAATTTAAAGCTTATACAATATAACAGATTTAAGGTTTACAGTGTACAGAAATACGTTAAATATAGCTCAAATCTAAACCCAAGGTTTGACTTTAGGAATATCAGCACCTCCGAGATTCAAGGGTTAAATAAGCCTATTTATTAAAGAGTTCGAATAAACTCCTTTTGTACCTATTACTTAATTCTTTAAATGATTGAGTCAAGTTCCAAGAAAATTGATCTGAGGTGGCCATAATTAAATTCAAAAATTATTTCATCCATAAAATATTCGTCATATTTAAACATGGAAATAAAAAGACTTACAGCAGTGGAGACCTACCACGTCAGACATCCTGTTCTTCGGCCAGGCAGACCAATTGAGGATTGTTTTTTTATGCTTGACGATCATCCATCATCCCTTCATTTGGGGCTGGAATTAGGGGACAGTATTGTATCAGTGATTTCTGCGCTGCCCATACAATGCTGTATTTTTCCAAAATATAAAGCAATGAGATTAAGAGGGATCGCAACATTAGATCAATTTCAAAAACAAGGCTATGGATCAAAATTAATTCAGTTTATCGAAAACGAATTAAAAGAGCAAAAAATTGAGCTGCTGTGGTTAAATGCTAGGGTTGAATCATCATTGTTTTACTCAAAATTGGGATATGAGCCGATAGGTGCCTTTTTTAATATTGATAGAATTGGTATGCACCAAATGTTCTATAAATTAATCATGCATCAAACCTCAGAGAAAATAACTAAAAACAAAGCCTAATCCTTCAGTTTTTATTATTGAGGGTGGATTCCCTATTTTTTTATTTAGCTTATTCTTATCTCAAAAAATTGGAGCATGATTCTTAAAGTTAGAAGGCGCTACAACTGATGCACTAAAATTCAATTCAAGAACGCTTTTATGTGTGATTTTTGTTTATTTTTCGATTGTGTATCAAGTAGCCATCATCATCATCAATTATAATTTTGAAGAATTCACTATTGGATTGATTGAAAGTATACTAAAATATACCTCCAAAGAGACGAGTTATGAGATCATCGTGGTAGACAACGCATCGGAGGTCAAAAGTTATGAAAAGCTTGAGACTTACTTAAAACAATTTAAAGATCAAGAACATATTCGGTGGATTCGAAGTGCTGTAAATACTGGTTTTGGAGTGGGAAATAATTTGGGGGTGGAGCAGGCCAATAGTGAGTATTATGCCTTTATCAATAGCGATGTGATATTAGAAAGTGACTGTTTGTCGGCCATGAAATCATTTATGGACAATCGTCCTGAAGTGGGCGTAGCCACATCACAGATGCTCAACTCAGGTGGGGAAATCAAAGCTTGTTTCAACCATTTTATTTCTCCTGCGTATGCGCTATTCGGACGTTCCGCACTGCAATGGATAAATCCCAACAAATACCCCAATGTTAGAAAAACATACAAACAACCCCTTAAGGTCGAGACAGTTGCAGGTTCGTTTATGTTTTTCCGTGCTTCGGATTTTAATGCAGTGGGTGGTTTTGATCCTAAAATATTTCTCTACTATGAAGAAACCGATATCTGTAAGCGACTTGATAAAAAAGGGAAATCTGCCTATTTAGTACCCGATACAACCTACAAACACTACCACGGTGGCAGCACACCCAAATCACTAAAAATAAAAATGGAATTAGTGATTTCTAAATATTATGTGTTAAAAAAACATTATCCTCTAATTGGTTTCTACCTATTTTGGGGGGTCGATCTCATCAGCTCTTTAGTAAAACTTCCCTTAAAACCCAAAATGTGGCCGGTCTTTTATCTAAAACTGCTCCAAGCGCCACTTCACTTGAGCCTAAAAAACCAACAGAAAAAATATCAATAAACTCTTGAAGAAAAGGGTCGCATCAGCCTGTTGCTATTCTATGCGGGAACCCACCCGAAATAATG
>MDTG01398470.1_pt1 | contig 16388 bp, 16 predicted proteins | sample 811421 | NCBI WGS metagenome assembly MDTG01 (sample SAMN05326645, study PRJNA326480) | marine metagenome | isolation source: seawater | place: Pacific Ocean: South East | collected 2011
ATCAGAGTTGATTTAATTAAAAATTATACAATTGAATGGCCAAGATTAGAAACTGAAAATATGCTAATGGCAATTGGAAGTACTAGACCATTAGAAGACGCAACAAGAATAGCCTATAGAGAATTAGTAAGATGGTTAGCAAAAGATTACAAATTTGATCAATGGGATATTTATATGATTTTAAGCCAAGTTGGAAAAGTTAGATTGGGTAATTTTGTAGACCCTAAATATACGGTTGGTGCAGGTATAGAAAAAAAATACCTAAAATAAACAGTAAATGTGTTTAAGAAAAAAGTTAACATCGATAGGTGTTTTTTCTAGAAAACTAGCAAAAGCTAGAAAAAATAATATTTTAATTAAACCGATACCAATTAGTATCTGCAAAAATATTAATTTAGTAAAACAAATAAGAATTTTAGCAGAAAAAAAATTGAATTGGCATCCAATTGGGTTCAAAATTGGAGCAACTAATAAAAAGATATCAAAAATTCTTAAAGCAAAAGAACCATTTTATTCATACTTATACAAAGAGAGATCTTTTAAAAATAATTCAAAATTAAAATTAGAAAAAAACACCTTAGGTATAGAATTAGAAATCGCTTATAAGATAAACAAAAAAATTTTTGAAAATGAAATAAAAAATAAAAAACAACTTATAAAATTTATTTATGGTCTTTCCCCAGCAATTGAGCTAGTCGGCTTTAGACAAAATTTAAAAAAACTTAAATTTGTTGGTCAGGCAGCCGTTGATTTTGGACTCAATTCTTCTTTTATTAAATCAAAAATATATAAAATAAATAATATCTTAAATTTTAGTTCAAAAACGCAATTAATAAATCTTAAAAACAAAGATATTTATACCGGGCATACAAATAAGGTTATGGGCAATCCTATTAACTCGTTGTTTTGGTTAATTAAAGAATTACAAGAAACAAATATAACTTTTAATAAAGATTTTTGGGTTACAACAGGCACCACAACTTCAATTGTACCAGTAAAAAGGGGCGATTTTTTTAAGGGAGAGGTTAAGTCTATTGGAAATATTTATGTAAAATTTTAAATTATTAAAACATTTTCATTGTTTCATTAAAACCTTTTATATTTCTTATATTCCAATTTAAAAAAGCTGAAACTAAATGGGAACTTGGTATTAATCTTTTAATTTTTTTTTCATCAATACTCTTGTTTTTTACATATTTTATATATTTTTTTTCCAACGCATCATCAATTATATTCGATATTGTTTTATAAGAATAAATTCTAAGTTCTTTAATAATTATCTCTTTGTAAGTAGAAAATTCATTTTGACAATATGCATTCATTATAGATATTAGTACTCGATATCTCTTCATTGTTTTTAGCCACCAGGCAATAATTTCTTCATCTGTATTAGTTTGTAATCTTTGGACCATAAATTTGTTTACATTTAAAATTAGTCTATTCAAATCATCTGGTTTGCCTAGTGAAATTTCTAGTTTTTCAAGGTCAATTCTTTTTCTAATTTTTTCAAAGGTTTTAAGAGATCTTGTTTCTGGAATTTTTTTTGTAACTGAAGTCTTGGTAATGTTTTTCTGATTTCCATGGCTTTTTTTAATCATAGATTTACTCTAATTATTCATTAATTATTTAATGTTGTCCCTGGATTAAAAAATAAGCTTAACCAGACTTTATTAGTCATTATAATTTATATTTTTGTTCCCTACAATACTGGATAATTTATTGTAAATTTTTACCCCAAAAAAGATATTGATAATAAAGACTTTTTTTAATTTAAATCTTTTATTTTGTCGCGTATGAATAAATTAAAGATTATTTAGTTTTTTTTCCAATCAAAATTAAATTTGACTTTATAAAAAAAAATTTAATATTTTTAATATTATACTCGGTCTGATTTAATTTTTTCATTATAAATCTAAAATCATATTCTGATAATAAATTAAGATTTTCCTCTTTAGCAAAAAATTTTAGTCCAATTAAACTTAAAATTTTTCTATATATATTTTTTGGAAGCCAATGAAGGAGTGGAATTTTCGTATGAAATTCGATTGGATGGTATCTATTTGGAGTACAAATAATAAAGTATTTTTTTGTTAATTTAATAATATTGCTACACATTTTTAATTGATGTTCTAAACTGCCTACGTGCTCTATCACTGCATTAGAAAAAACAATATCAGATTGAAATTCTTTAATTTCATCTTCTGTGAAATCATCCGTAATTGATTTTTGTAAAGTTTTGGAAAAAAATGGTAAATTGATAGATTGATCTGAAATTGATTTAATATTTTTAAATTTTCCTAAATTTTTGATTAAGTAATTGCTTGATATATTTGTTTCATCTTCTGTTGTACCAATATCTAGCACATCATTTATTTCAAAATTATCAATGAATTTTTTTAAAATAATCAGTATCTTTTTTCTTTTATTTAAAAGAACTTTTTCAAAAAATGAAAAATGTTTAGTAACATATATTTTTTGACTATCATTATCTGACATAGATTAAGTAAAAAGATTATACTTTATAATACATCTGATCGCGCTAAAACCATCTTTCCAGGTAATTTTTTTCCCCTGGCTATATTTTCTACCAAAGTATTTAATCCCTACTTCGTAAATTCTTATATTTTCTTTTGCAATTTTGGCAGTAATTTCAGGCTCAAATCCAAATCTATTTTCTTTTAAAATAATATTTTTCAAAACCTCAGCTTTAAAAACTTTATAGCATACTTCCATATCTGTAAGATTTAGATTTGATAACATGTTTGATAATAAAGTTAAAAACTTATTTCCTACTGTATGCCAAAAGTATAAAACTCTTCTTTCATCATTTCCTAAAAATCTAGAGCCATAAACTACATCTGCTTCATTTTGAATTATAGGTTTTAATAATTTTATGTAGTCTGATGGATCGTATTCTAAATCTGCATCTTGTAAAATAACATAGTCACCCGTCACTTGTCTCAATCCACTTCTGATTGCGAATCCTTTGCCACAGTTTTTTTCTAGATTTATAAATTGATCAAAAAATTTTTTATTATCATTTATTATATTTATAGTTTTATCAGTTGAGCCATCATTAATAACTATTATTTCAAAATCAAAATTTTCAATTTTAGAATCATGAATTTTTTTTAAAATTGCTTCTATAGTATTTTCTTCATTATATACCGGTATTATAATTGATAATTTTTTCTTCATAATTTATTAACTTAAACTAAGTAGTATTTTTATCTAAATATCATAAAATTTATAATTAATTAATCAAATTTACAGAATACTATGTTATTAAAACTTAAACTTTAATTTCATTAAAATAATCTTAAAATACTCTATAATTTTCCATAAATATGAATAAATTAAAATAATAATGAAAATAAAGACTTATAATCATACGATATATTATATTGCCTGTCCTGCAAATACTGATACTGGCGGACCAAAAGATTTACATCAGTTGGCATTAGAGTTGAAAAAGTTAGGTAAAAAAGTGTTTATTTATTATTTTCCAATTAATGAATATTCAGAAGATCATAAAAGTGAAGAAATAAAAGTTCATAAGAATTATGAAATATATGATTTGCCATATACTAATAATATTGAAGATTCAGAAAAAAATATATTGATTATTCCAGAAGTTAATCAATCAATTCTAATTTCAAAAAAATTTAGAAAAATTCAAAAAATACTTTGGTGGCTAAGTCTAGATTTTTTTTTCATTACACATTTTAACGATAATTATTCAAAGTTGACTAAATCAATAATTAAATATCCTTACGAAACAATAAGTTTATTTAACAGATTAACTAAAAATCATTTTGGAAATATGAGTTTTCCTAGATATCTAAAAATGATATATTTAAATTTTCCATTTAAAAATACAGTCAAATTAGACGATTTTAAATTGAACTTATCTCAATCAATGTATCAATTAAATGTATTAAAATCTAAAGATGTAAAAACTATTCTTCTATGTGATTATATTCGTGATGAATATTTTAGTGCTGCAAAAAAAATATCTGTTGGTCATAAACAAAATATAATTTGTTACAATCCTTCAAAAAGCTCAAGTTTTATGAAAAGAATAATAGAAACAAATCAAAATGTAGAATTTATTCCACTGACAAATTATAGCATGAATGAAGTAATACAGATTTTATCGAGAAGCAAAATTTATATTGATTTTGGTTTTCATCCGGGCGTAGACCATTTACCAAGAGAGGCAGCAATATTAAAAAATTGTATAATAACAAATAAAGAAGGTAGTGCTTTTTATAATGAGGCTGTATCAATTAATGATAAATTTAAATTTGAGGAAAAAAATGCAAATTTAACAAAAATTTCAAAAACTATTAATCAAATATTTTCAAACTTTGATAATGAGCTCAAAAATTTTGATGAATACGTCAATAAATTAGAAAATGAAAAAGCTGAATTTAAAAAACAGGTTTCAAATATATTTTGTTAATTATAAATATTTAAATTAGTTTAATTTACCTAAGTAATTTACCATCACTACGCCAATGATGATGAAAAAAATCCCGATTACACCATAAAAATTTGGAACTTGATTAAATTTTATTAATGCAAATAAAACAACACCTGTCACAGTAAGACCACTATAAGTCGCGTAAGCAAACCCAACAGGAAGAGCATGCATAGCTTTTGAAATACATACCATTGTTATAATCATAAAAAAAATGCAGAAAAAAGATGGTGTAAATTTTGAAAAACCTTCAGAAATTTTTGCAAAACTGTTTGATGCGATACCGCAAGAAATTGCAAAAATTAAAAATAAATATCCAGCTAAAGGTTTCATAAATCTAAATAAATATATAATTTTTTTTTAAAACTTAATATAAATAATTCAATAAATATTTACTATTTAATATTATTATTAAGAAAATTAGTTTAATAAGCATTATGGTTAAATTAAATAAATTAGTAATAGCTTGTGATGGAGAGTCAGCTAGTGGGAAAAGTACAGCAGCTAAATTTATTTCACAAAAATACAATCTTTTACATGTCAATTCTGGATTAATTTATAGATTCTGCAGTAAGTTAATAATACAAAATGATGAAAAAAATATAATTCCTCTTTTAAAAAGGGAATTAAAATCTATTTCATATAAAAAAATTTCTAAACAAAAACTTCACTCTGAGAAAATTTCTAATCATGTAGCTATTATTGCAAGAAATTACAAAGTTAGAAAAATTGTTAATCAAGCACAAATAAAAATTATAAAAAAAAATCGTAGAATTTGCGTTGAAGGTCGAGATATAGCTAGTAAAATTTTAGCTAAAGATCCAAAATATGATTTAGCTTTTTACTTTAAGTGCAATCTTTCAGTAGCAGCTAAAAGACGCTGGTTAGACATAAAAAAAGTAGTACCATTAAAAGAGGTTAAGAAATCTCTTAGAAATAGAACCAATTCAGATAGAAATAGAAAATATAGTCCTTTAATTAAAGTAAAAGATGCAATTTTAATAAGAACAGATAAATTATCAAAAAAAAAAGTTCTAATTAAGATGTCAGAATATATAGATAATTTTATTGAAAATAAAATTTTATAATTTAATTTTTTGTATTCTTATCGACATTAAAGTTTTCTAAGCTTAAAGATAAATTAGTGCTATTGTCTTCAAGTGTCTCATTTTCCTTATTTTTTTCTTGTTCTTTTTGTTTTAGTCTCAATTCTCTTCGATTTTCTGCTAATTCTTTTTCTTTTTGTTCCTTATCAAATTTTTCTTCCCATTCTTTAATTTTGATATATTCAAGTTGTTTCTTTCTGTCTTCATCTTCTTTGATTGCTTTTAACTCTTTATTTTTTCGTTTTTGATCTTTTAATTCTTTTTGTTTTTGCTCTTCTTCCCTAACTTTTAGGTCTATATCTTTTCTGCTCTGAACTTCTTCTTTAAACTTTAGCTCTTTTTCTTTATGCCTTAATTCTTTTGCAAATATAACTAAGTATTCATCTTTTTTAATGAGTCTATCAGACTCTATTTTTTGACTGTCCTCTTTAGATTTAATTTCTTTTTCCTTAATTCTTAACTCCTCATCTTTTAGTTTTATCTTATTACTTTCTTTATATAATTTTTCTTCCCAATTTCTTAATTCTTTTCTTTCTTTTTGAATTTGATTTTTTTCTTCAAGTTTTTGTAATTTAATTGCTCTAATTTTTTCTAACTCTTTATTTTTTTTGTAATTTGAAAAAGCGTTACTGATAGATTTAGTTGTGAGGGTTGCTATTTTTGACAACCCCTTATTTTTTATTTTATTTTTTTTTATTTTTTTTTTGTTAGTCATTTTTGTAAAAATCTTATTTCATTAGAGAAAAAAATATTTTTCAACTTTTTTTTTACTAAAATGACTAATATTCGAATTAATACAACCTGAAAGTGTTTAAATTTTCAACTTTTTTGTTTTCTTAAAATGTTTTTTTGAGTTTAAGGAACGAATGTAATGCAATTGTTGTTATTATCACAATTCCTCCCTGCAGAGTTTCTATGCTCGGCTGCTCATTTATAATAAGCCAAACCCAGATAGGACCTATAATTGTTTCGAGTAAAAAAAATAAGTTTACTTCTTCAGCAGGAATAAATCTAGGTGCGATAGTTACTAAAACAAAAGGTATAGCAACACACATGATACACATTAGAGGGACTATAATTAGATCTTTATTAATTAAGAGATACGATTCTATAAAAAACATAGCAAATATAGCTACAATTAATTTTCCAATTACTGCAGCAGGAACAAGATTCTTTTTTTTGGCAGATCTAATTGTAACCGCACCAACAGCTAAACCAAGAGCACATACTAAACCCAATATATCGCCCAGAATATTACCTAACTGCATTGAATCATAAAAAATATATACAGCAGCAAAAAAAGTTATACCTATTGCAATCCATGTTTTATTAGCCGGCATTTCTTTTAAAAATATTGCCCCTAAGATTGCTGATAACATTGGAGCTAAAGCAATCATTACCAACGTATTAGCAACGTTAGTATTTTGAATAGATACTACAAAAGCAACATTAGTTACTGCAAAAGTGATTATATAAAATACTCCATGATAACCACTTCTAAAAAGCATTTTAAAAAAATTTGATTTATAAATAATTAACATTCCTACAAAGACTGTTAAAAATGGAATAATGCCTCGATAAAATACCAAACCCCAGGTGTCAATGTTTGATAATCTTATAAAAAGTGAATCTGGCGTTATAAATATAACTGCTATAAAGGCCATGAGAGAACCTTTTTTTTGATCATTTAAATTATTCACGCTTTTAGTTCTTTCCAGAAAATTTTAGCTAGATTCTTTCCAGACAAATCAAAAAGGGTTTTGAGTCCTGTTGGAGAAGTAACATTTATATCACCATTAATTTTCTTATCAATAAAATCAATACCTGCAAAAAAAATATTTTCTTTCTTTAAATCTTTTGCAATTAATTTTGATATTTTGATTTCAGATTTTGTTAATTTAACATTAAATGGTTTAGCACCTTTGCTCATGTTGCTGAGAAAGGAATTTTTTTTAGGAACTCTAGAAATAGCACCAGTTATTTTTCCATTAATAATAAAAACTCGTTTATCTCCATTGACAATCTTTGGTAAAAATTTTTGACACATAATATGACCATGTTTTTTGATTAATCCTTTAACAATTTTAGAATTAAATTTAGTTAGTAAATGTATATCATTACCACCAAAACTATGAATAGGCTTTAAAATTATTTTTTTATTTTTTTTTAAAAAATTTCTAATATTATCTAAATCTTTTGCAAATAAAGTGTTAGGCATATATCTATGGTATTTAGAAGAATATAATTTTTCAGATACATTCCTAATTGATGTAGGATTATTAATTATTTTAACTTTATCTTTTATAGTATCGAGAATATATGTGGTTGAAATATACTCTAGATTAAACGGAGGATCTTGACGTATAAGAATATATTTACATTTTGTAAGATCTAATGTTTGGTTTTTTAATATTTTATAAAATTTTTTTTTGAAATAATTAAATCTAATAAAAAAACCTTTAGCGATTACTTTTGAATTTATTATTGAGAGGTTTTTAGGCTCATAATAGAAAATTTTATATTTTTTATTCTGGATCTCGCTAGCTAAAAATATACTTGTATCTGTAATAGGATTTAATTGAGATGGATGGTTTCCTTGAATAGCAACAATTTTATTTATCATATAATTCACTTAAATCTTCATTGTTTGAAAACTTATTGATCATATGATCTGCGTTAGTAGTTTTATTGTTAATAACCTCTTGCAAATGTTTTAAGAATAAGACTTCATTTTTTCCATTTTTATTTAGTATGTCTCTTTTTTCTAATCCTTTTTTAGATAGTTTTAATAAAGTAGTTGCCCAATAAAGAAGGTCTTTCCCCATTAGTTGTGTATTAAATCCTTTCTGAGGAGCCTCAATATAAGCGTTTATAATTTTATCTTTGTCCCATTTAGAAATTACTTCATAAACTTCATCAAGATTACCATAAAGTAGTCCAACGTTAAAAGCGGGACCAGAGCACAAACAATCCCATCCACAAGTATCCATTGATCTTAATTCAATGTATTTTTTTAACCTATTTTCGGTAAAGATAGTGCTTAAGTGAGTTGCTAAATCATCTTCATTTGGTAATCGATTATTTATTTCAGAAATTTTACCTTCCATAAAATCTTTAAATATGTATTTCTTACCTGAAAAATATTCATTATCATTTTTCACAAATAAAATAGGAAAATTCATTATAAATTCCGCATGTTTTTCAAAATTTAAATCTTCAAAAAATAATTTTGGCAAACCACCTCTAGAAGTATTTTGCCAAACTTTGGATCTATAAGACAAATATTTACTTCTTTTCATCTCAACTATTGACGAGTTAGCAAATAAAGCAATAGAAATAGGAACTATTGAATTAACTACTTTAAATTTTTTAATAAAATCATTTTCAGAGCTAAAATCTATATTTAATTGTGTTCCACATGTTCTATACATCATATCTAGACTTAATTCCCCATCCTTAGGCATATCTTTTGTCATAAGCTTGTATCTTTGTTTTGGATTATTTGGAATTTCACTTAATTTTGATATCGGATCAAATCCAGCACTTACAATGCTTAAATTCATTTTTTTTGTAACTTGTTTAAGTTCAAACAAGTAATCTTGAGATTCTGCACAGGCTTCGTGAAGGTGATTTAATTTTTCACCTGATAGTTCAATTTGATTTCCTGGTTCAAGAGTAATATTTTTTCCTCCTTTATTTAAACCAACTATATTCTCATTTTCTAGAATTGGTTTCCAACCGAATTCTAACAACGCAGAAAACATCTCTTTTATTTTTGTGTAATCTATTCTTTTATTATAAATATTATCAAATAAAAATTTTTCGTGCTCGACTCCGATTTTAAAATTAACACTTTTTTTTATGCCTGAGATAAAATAATCTATTATTTGATTTTTTTTACTAATCATAATTAATTAAATAAATATTTCTAATTAAATTTAAAGTAAAGAATAAGGTTTTCTAGAAAAAATTCTATTTACCATTGGTCTAAAGAATTCTAGCGGAAAGGATTTGTAAGCTGGATCAAATGAATTTTGATCGTATTTTTCACAAAAATCTACTGTATCTTTGAAGTATTTGTGGTTTTTATATTTATCTCTTTTATTCCTATCCCCACCTAAATGATGAGCATAATAAAACATTTGAAATTCTCCATGTTTTTCAATTATCCAATGGGTTTTTTCAGTTACGTAAGGTTTTAAAATTGCAGCCGCATATTCTGAATGATTCATTGGTGCTAATTCATCTCCAATGTCATGAAATAAAGCAGCTACTACCATTTCTTCATTTTCACCATTCTTGTATGCTCTAGTTGCACTTTGAAGTGAATGCTCCAACCTTGAAACTTGATAACCTTCAAGTGTTTCAGTAAGTCCCGACATAAAATCCATTAATCGATCAGCAGTTTTACTTGCAAACTTTTTTTCATGTTTGTCCAAGAAAATGTAATCTTCTTTAGTTCCTTTTTTCATTTCTGTAAAACTTACTTTTTTAGTCATCTAGTTATTTGATGCTGTGTTTAACAAAGATAATTGAGTAATCTTATTGTCTCCAAGCTCATCAATAGGTTTTACGGGGTATTCACCTGTAAAGTAATGATCAGTTAATTGAGGATAATTTTCATTTCGTTTATCAAATCCTATAGCTCTATACATGCCTTCAATTGATAAAAATTTTAATGATTTTGCACCTATATATTTACAAATCTCATCATTTGTTTTATTTGCAGCCAATAATTCTTTTTTAGTTGGAGTATCCACTCCATAAAAATCTGGATATCTTATTTCAGGACAAGCAATTTTAACATGAACTTCTTTAGCACCTGCATCATATAACATTTTCACAATTTTGTACGAAGTGGTTCCTCTAACTAATGAATCATCAATTAAAATAATTTTTTTATTCTTGATAGTAGATTTATTTGCATTTAGCTTTAATTTCACACCCAAGCTTCTTATTTGCTGACTTGGTTCAATAAATGTCCTTCCCACATAATGATTTCTAATTAAACCGTGCTCAAAATTTTTTCCTAAATGTTGGGCAAATCCTAAAGCAGCAGCATTTCCACTGTCCGGAACAGGAACTACAATATCTGTTTCAACGTTACTTTCTTTAGCAAGCTCTTTACCTAAATTTTTTCTATATTCGTAAGCACTTTTGCCGCCAAGAATACTATCTGGTCTAGCAAAATATATGTATTCAAATACACAAGGCCTAACTTTTTTTGGAGAGAAGGGCTTAATACTTTGAAGTTTATTGTTTTCAATTAATACAATTTCTCCATTTTCTACTTCTCTAATAAATTTAGCTCCAATTATATCTAAAGCACACGTTTCTGAAGCAAGCACATAGCTATCTTTTAATTTTCCAATTATTAAAGGCCGAATTCCATATGGATCTCTAACTCCTATTAAAGATTTTTGAGTTAACATTACCAATGCATAACCACCCTGAATTTGAAAAATTGCATCAACCACTTTGTCAATTGTTTTTACTCTTTTAGATTTTGCGATTAACTGAACAATTGTCTCTGTGTCAGAAGTAGTGTAAAAAATAGCACCTTCTTCAACGAGTTTATTTCTAAGATATATGGAGTTTGTTAAATTTCCATTGTGTGCTACTCCAATACCACCAGCATTAGTATCTGCAAAAAAAGGCTGGATATTTCTTAAAGTATTACTCCCTGTAGTACTATATCGATTATGTCCAATGGCAAATTTTCCTTTTAATTTTTTTAATATTTTTTCTTTATTAAAATTATCACCAACTAATCCAAATCTTTTTTCAGAATAATATTGTTCACCATCGAAAGTAACTATACCACACCCTTCTTGTCCTCTGTGTTGTAAAGCGTGAAGTCCTAAAGCGGTTAAAGCTGAAGCATCTTCGTTATCACTTATGCCAAATACACCACACTCTTCTTTTAACTTAGGGTTATAATTCTTCAATTTTTTCTTTAGAATCTTGATATGTTTTTTCATCTGGGAATTCTTTCAAAAGATAATTACTACCTTTCTCTAAATATGAAAAGGCATAAGATTTATCCACATTTATCGGCCATTTATCATGGTTATAAACGATGTGTACTGCAGAAAATATGCACACAGAAATTAGATAAGCTCTTAAAAACCCAAAAAAGAATCCAAAAACAGTGTCCAAACTTCCTATTCCAGTATAACGGATTGCTTTACTAATACCTTTGTTGATCATTAATACCAAAAAAATAACAATTACAAATATTGTTATCCCTAATCCTACATCTAAGACATATTCATTATCGATGATATCTTTTAAATATGGTTTTACTCTAGGAAAAATTATTAATGTTATAATATAAGCAAATAACCATTTAACTATAGATAAAACACTTAGAACAAATCCTTTTTTGTAGCATTTGATTAAAGAAAGAATTGTAATAACAATATAAATTAAATCTATAATAGAAATTGCACTATAGAAATTCGCAATCATATTTGACATTAGTTATTTTTCAAAAGGTTTGATGGCTAAAATTAAAGAGGGCATTAAAGTTAAAACAGATATCATGGCAAGTAGCATTGCTAGACCAGTAAATATACCAAAATAAATAGTTGGAATAAATTTAGACAAAATTAAAATTGAAAAACCAAAAACAATTGTGATAGAGGTATTTAAAATTGCCGTTCCCACTGTAGAGTGGCAAGTCTTTAAAGTTTCACTATAATTTTTGGTTTTACTAAATTCTTCTTTATAACGATAAATATAATGGATACTATTGTCTACAGCTATTCCTATCGTAATTGCAGCAATTGTAATTGTCATCATATCTAGCGGTATACCAAGCAATCCAATAATTCCTAAAATAAAGAATGCAGCAATAAAATTTGGCACAACACCAATCAAAGATAATTTTAAATTTCTGAATAAAATTAAAAACATTATGAAAATACCAACCATGACTAAACCTAAAGTTAAAATTTGAGATTTGAATAAACTCTGTAAGAGGTTATTAAATAATATTAATACTCCGGCTAACTTATAGTTATCTTTCTCTATACCTAATTCATTTTGAAGATCATAATTAATTTTATTGATTAAGTCGTTTCGTCTAAGGTTTTCTTGAGAGTCAATTATTCTTAAGCTAATACGGGCTTCATTATCTTTTATGGATATATAAGGATCAATTATCTCTGTTTTAATAGAGTCAGGTATTTTGGTATATAAAACCCCCATCTCTAAAGTACCTAAAGTTTTATTGTTATTTAACTGTGTGGCAACATCTATGATAGATGAAAAAGATAAAACCTTTCCTATTTGAGGAAGACCATCTAAATAATTATGAACATTAGCAATTATATCAATTTTATCTTTAGTAAACCAATATTTTTCATCATCTTGTTCATTTTCGTCACCCCAGTCTTCGAATTCATCATCTTTTTTTGTTTCCTCTTTCTTTTTTTCAGGAAATTTCAAAATTACTTCTAGGGGAGTTGTTCCTCCAAGCTCTTCATCAATTAATTTCATTCCTTTATAAATCTCAGTTTTCTTGCTGAAATAATTGATAAAACTGTTTTCAACTTCTAACTTACTAATACCAAATATACTTATTCCTATAATAAAAATTGTAACGAAAAAGATTGGTAATTGATAATTTAAAGAAATATGTGAAAGAAGTTTTGTGATTTTTGATCCTTGATTTTCATTGATTGATACATTTTTTGTTGGAGTAAGGTTTAATAAACTTGGAAGTAAAGTAAAAGTAATTATGAAAGATGTAATTAATCCAAAAGTCATCATCCAACCAAAATCAATTATTGGTTTTATTTCACTAAATATTAAAGACAAAAAAGCTATTACTGTAGTTAAGACAGTGTAAAGAATTGGCCAAAACATTTTACCAGTTGTTAAAGTTAAAATTTCAAAATTAGTTTTTGATTGATTTGCTTTTCTTAATTGTAAAAATCTAGTACTCATATGGATATTCATTGCCATAGTTAATATCAACATAAGAGCAATGAAATTTGATGAAATAACGGTTACTTTCCATCCAAGCACACCTAGTAAACCCATCATTATTATAACTGAAAAAAAACAACTGCTTATTGGAACTATTATCCAAATAAGTTTTCTAAATACAAACCAAAGAATTGAAATTATGAATATTAAAACTCCAAAACCAAAAACTATGATATCTTTTTTTATGAATGTCATCATGTCGTCAGCTATCATTGGAATACCTCCCAAATAAATTTTCCCTATATCTTGATAACTTTCAATTACATCTCTTATTTCTAAAATGTTTTCATGATTTTTTTTTTTAATTTGATCTCTATATTTTTCTATTTCTTTACGAGATTTATTTTCTATATCTTCAAGGGGTGGATTTTGTTTAATATTGATAATAATACCACTTGTCTTACCATCCTCGCTGATAACAAAATTTCTAAAGACCGGGCTATCTAAAATTTCATTAAACCCTCTTAATTTATCGACATCTTCATCTTTAAGAGTTTTAAAATTCTGCAATCTTTCTTGAAGAGGGGCATCTGAATTATTTAAAAGAGGAATATCTAAAAGTGTTATTACAGAATGAACCCAATCTAGACTTTGAATTTTATACTTTAAACTTAATAGATTATTTATAGAAGTGTTTGATGCCATATCTTCATTTGGAGTATAAGTAAGAACTAAAAATTCTTTAGAGCCATATCTATTATTTACTTCTTTTAAATATTCAAGATCAGGATCTCCTTCAATTAATAGAGTTTCTGAAGATGCGTCTAATCTGAAATCTTTAATATAATAACCAAACGTAACAAGGACTATTAATAGTATAGAAAAAATAGTTTTTGGGTTTTTTAAAATTGTATTAACATACAAATTTCCGAACATATAATACTTATATTGGAAATTAATTAATTTGAGTATCTTTAAATTTTGTGAATCTTTCCTCAAATTCAAGAGTTACTTTACCAATTGGACCGTGTCGTTGTTTCCCAATAATAATTTCAGCCAAATGCGCAACCTCATTCATTTTTGCCTGCCATTCGGCATGTTCTACAGTTGCTTCTCTGGGCTTCAATCTCTCAAGATAATAACCTTCCCTATAAACAAACATTACAACATCTGCATCTTGTTCAATTGAGCCTGACTCTCTTAAGTCTGCTAATTGAGGCTGATGATTATCACGTTGCTCAACCTGTCTTGATAACTGAGATAATGCAAGAACAGGTATCCCAAGTTCTTTTGCAATAGCCTTTAAACCTTGAGTAATTTGAGAAATTTCCTGAACTCTTCCATCTTTGTTGTAAGTTGTTCCTCTCATTAACTGAATATAGTCAACTACAATCATGTCAAGACCATGTAATCTTTTAATTCTCCTTGCTCTATTACTCATTGCAGCAATACTAATAGCTGGTGTTTCATCAATAAATAGTGGAAGCTCAGCGACATTTTTTGAAGTTTCTAAAAATTGATCAAATTGATCATCAGAAATTCTTCCTCGCCTAATATCATTTGAGCTTATTCGAGCTTGTTCAGATAAAATTCTGGTTGATAATTGCTCAGAGGACATTTCTAAAGAAAAAAAAGCAATAGATGATTTTTTACCATTATCTTGAATATGTTTTGCAGCGTTGAAAGCTATATTTGTTGCTAAAGAAGTTTTACCCATAGAAGGACGACCTGCAATAATAATTAAATCAGATTGATGTAATCCTCCGAGCTTATCATCTAAATCTCTAAGACCAGTTGGTACACCAACAATTCCACCTTCATTTTTATAAGCAGCTGAGGCCATTTCAATAGTTTGCTTCATGGCGTCATCAAATTTTATTAAAGAAGAATTGAATGAACCTTTTTCAGCTAAATCAAATAATAATCTCTCAGAATTTTCAATAATATTTTGTCCATTAATGTCTAGGTCATTTATTTTTGCATTATCTATGGTTTGTTCTGAAATTTTAATTAACTCTCGTCTAACAAACATATCATAAATTATTTTTGAATATTCTATAGCTTGTCTTATAGAAGTAGAAAATTTAGTAATTTTGACTAAATATTCAGGAACATCCAAATCATCTTTTTCATTTTCAAAATAATTTTTAAGAGTAATAGGATTTGCCAACATTCCTTTATAAATTAAGTTTTCAATAGCACTATAAATTTTTTGGTGCATAGGATCATAAAAATTAGAATTTGATATTATTGTGCTTATTTCATCAAATATTTCATTTGTGACTAATAATGATCCAATCACAGATTGTTCAGCTTCAATATTATTTGGGAGTTCTTTAAACTTATCTCTTACTAAACTAAGATTGTTTTCCATTTAAACAATCTATATTAAAAAAATTAATTAAAAATTTAAAAAATTGACTGTGGATGAAATTGTATAATTACTGAATACTTTCAGCTGACTGAACATCAATAATTATTTCTGCATCAACTGACGAGTGTAAAGAAACTTTAACTTTATATTTTCCCAATGATTTAATTTCTTGAACTGGTTGTATCATTGAGGGTTTAACATCAATTTTATCCTTTTCTTGAATTAATTTTGAAATTTCAGTCGGTTTAACAGAGCCATATAATTCATTATTTTCAGTACTTAGTTTTTTTACTGAGTATTGTTTTTTGTTTATTTGTTCAGAAATTTTTTGAGCTTCGTCTTTTTTATCGTTATCCTTCTTAGCAAGATCAGATTTAATTTTTTCAACTTCTTTGATGTTTTCTTTTGACGCGTAAAGTGCTTTCTTATTTGCTATTAAAAAATTTCTTGCGAATCCTCTTCTTACATCTTTAATTTCTCCAATAGCTCC
>MDTG01391862.1_pt1 | contig 16387 bp, 14 predicted proteins | sample 811421 | NCBI WGS metagenome assembly MDTG01 (sample SAMN05326645, study PRJNA326480) | marine metagenome | isolation source: seawater | place: Pacific Ocean: South East | collected 2011
GATTTGGGCTTCATCTTCGTTCCTTCGTCACTACGACGAAGCCCAAATCCTCCTTAAATCACAACCTCAAATCTGTGCCATAGGTGCTGACGGGGGACAGGTGGCCGACAGTGACCAGGTAAAGGCTCTGGAGGCCATTAAGGACTCGCAGCCCGGTCGCGTGAAGATCGAGGTGAAAGACATTACCACGGCCAGCGACAGCGGCGGTGCGATGGACAACGCCTTCCGCGATCCGACTGTGAACGGCCTTCCCGGTCGCGCACCTCGCATTCGCAATTTGCTGACCTCGCTGAGCACCAACAGCGGGAACGTCGAATACGTGACGCAGACCACGCGGGACAACCAGGCCGCACCGCAGGTCGAAGGCGCGTTGAAGGCAGAATCGGATTACGCTTGGGAACTGACGAACCTCCCGATCCGCACCATCGCGCACTGGACGAAGGCCAGCGTGCAGGTGCTTTCTGATGCGCCGCAGCTCCAGTCGATTATCGACACCGAGCTTCGTTACGGCCTGGCGCTGGCGGAGGACAACCAACTCCTTAACGGCAGCGGGACCGGCGTGAACCTGAACGGCTTAATCACGAATGCCACGGCGTTCAGCGACCCGATTTCGGTTAGCAGCCCGACAATGATTGATACAGTCGGAACCGGCATTCTCCAAGTCACGCTGGCTGACTTCATGCCGAACGGTATCGTGATGCACCCGAGCGATTGGATGCGCATTCGCCTGCTGAAGAATGCGGACGGGGAATATCTGCTGGGCGATCCGCAGAGCAACCCCAGCCCGTTGCTGTTTGGCCTTCCTGTAGTCGCAACCACGGCGATGGCAGTCGATAAGTTCCTGATTGGGGACTTCCGCGCGGCTGCCACGCTCTACGACCGCGAAGAGGCAAACGTCGCGCTCTCGACCGAGGACGGCGACAACTTCGTTCGCAACATGGTGACGATCCGCTGCGAGGAACGCCTGGGCCTTGCGATCAAGCAGGAAACGGCACTTTCCTACGGCGACTTCGGCAACGTCGAATAACCAGTTCGCCCTGCCCGTTCCGGTAGTCCGGGCGGGGCGATCCCTCAGGGGTGAGGGGCGGCGGGAGCGGTTTCTTCAGTAGGCGCTGCTCCCGCCACACTTTTAGGAGAACCTCGAATGCAGCGCGACATGATCCTACGCCATGAGGCTACCACTGCCACCTTGGCGAAATACCGGGACAAGCCTTTCGATTGGAAGGCGGGCTCGACCTGCATCCACTTGCTGCGGTTCCACTTGCGGAAGCTGGGTTACAAGCCCGAACGTCTGCCACGCATCAGGTCGGCAATCGGGGCGCGCCGCGCTCTTGAAGAGAGGGGCTGGAAGCACGTTGGCGACATGCTCGACACGATACTTCCGCGCCTTCCCGGCCATGCCATGATGACACTCGGCGACGTGGCGATGCTTCGCAGCGAGGACGGCTTTGGCGCGATCACGATATGCGCAGGGCCGCACAAGCTGCTCGGCTGGCATGAGGATGCTGTGGGCATGAAGGTGCTTGAACCACATGAAATAGAAGGAGCCTGGCGCGTATGAGCAAGGCATTGAAGACGGTGGCGACCATTGCGGGTGCAGTCGCCCTCACTTTCGCACTTCCCGGCGTAGGCGCTGCGCTTGGCGTTTCGGCTGCGACAGCTGGCAACGTCGCTACTATCGCATCGCTTGTCTCCACTCCCGCAACAATGCCCTCCAGCAATATCGCACTGCCTCCGAAGGAGAAACGCAATGACCCTACTCAATGGACTGATACACGACGGCAGGGCGCTGCTATGGACAGATACCGCCCTATGGGACCAATCGACCGGACAACGGATAGGACACGGCGAGAAAGCCTTCATGGGCCAACTGTGGCCCTGGGCGGCGATCCATTCGGGACACATCGACACGCGCGATCCCGGCAAGATCGCCCGCAGGATGGCGGAGAGGCCCAATCTGACGCCCGACATGCTGCTTAGGGATGCAGTCGAGGTTTTGAGGCTGGAGGCCGATGAGGGCCGTCTAGGAAGGCTCCTGATAGCCTTTCCGTGCTCTCAATATGGCGCGCGCATGTTCATGGTGGCAAACGACGACCTGCCCTTTGCCAAGGCTTACGAGCCCTACGAGACGGTCGAATACATGTGCACCGGCAATGGCGAAGCCTGGGCGGCAGAATTTGCAGGGCGCGACCTAACGCCAAACGATATGCGGCGATTTATCGACCTCCAGGCCAAGCATCCGAGCGCCTTTGTTGACGGCTGGGCCGGTATCGGAATTGGGGGCAACATCCTCGAAATCGAGGTTAGCGCCAACGGCGTTGAAAGCCGGGTGCTGCGCAGCGTGGATCAGGAGGCGGCTTAGAAACTGCCTCTCGTCAATTGCAGGCTTGCCGAATCGTTTGTGTTTCGTTCACAAGCGGGTTGTGTCCGCAGACCTAGCGCATCGCGTTCAAAACGCCTTTGACCGCTGCAAAGCGTTCCCTGAGGCTGGTGTGGATCGCGGTAACTTCATCGTGCGCGGCGATGCCTACCTGGCGTTGATCGAATTGCGGAACCTGTGTCCGGAGATTGTGCTGGCGCTGCGAGAGAAAGCGCCTTTAGCGCCGCGCGATCGTCCATAGCGCCGCATCTTCCTATTGACTTTCAACAATAGGAATTCTATTAAATTCTCAACATGGCCTCCCCCTCTGTTGCACTAGCACAAGGGGAGGCCTTTGTTTTATCAGGCTCTATGTCTGATTCGTATAACCAACCCTTCAAGACCTACGCTGAGCAAGTTGACCTCCTCAAAGATCGAGGCTTGGTTATCTCAGATGAGTCGAAAGCTGCGGACTGGTTACATAGGGTAGGTTACTACCGATTACGCCCATATTGGAGAGCTTTGGTCGACGCTGAGGGAAATCCCCTTAATCAGGCAGCCTTGAGCCACGCTGTCGATCTTTACATTTTCGATCAGAAATTGCGCCGTTGCTTGGCGGAAGGGCTTGCTACCTTTGAAATCGCTGTCCGCGTCGACATAAGTCACGCTGTCGGTCGGAGACATCCACTTGGCCATCGTGACTGCCGACATTTGGACCCAAGCAAGGCTTATGCTCACAACAAGTGGCTCGAAAAAGCTGATAGTCAGCTAGACGATTGCCGAGAGCCTTGGATCGTTGAATTTGAGAACGAGCATAACGGCAGTGTTCCCACTTGGATGGCAGTTGAAGCTTGGAGTTTCGCTATCGTCTCGAAATTATATTCGCTCATGCATCAGAACGATAAAGCTAGCATCGCAAAGCGATACACAGTCAATCCGGCAACGTTCGAAGCATGGATAAGAGCGTGCGCTACCCTGCGCAACTCTTGCGCCCATCATAACCGCGTGTGGAACAAGCCCCTTATCGACCAGCCTGCGATCCCTAAGACTTGGGAGGCGAAGAACGTTCAGCACATATCGCAAAGCCGTCTGTCTCAAACCCGGGTCTACGCGGCATGTGCGATTCTTGCCCATATCTTAGAGACTGTCGGTGGGAAAACGATGTGGGCTGACAGACTTAAGTCACTGGTTGCAACTTTCCCCGAGAATACCGGGCTAAGTATCCGCGATGCAGGGTTCCCACCCGATTGGTTGGACGAGGCTCTTTGGGCATAAGAGTTACCTATACGCTACCTAAAGCGGACAAAGGAAACGCATTATCCCGCGTAACCTATTGAAATAATGGCGCGCCCAGCAGGATTCGAACCTGCGGCCTCAGGATTAGAAGTCCCGTGCTCTATCCAGCTGAGCTATGGGCGCGTCCCATGGGCCTCTAGCCATATTTGCGGCTGGCGCAAATGGCGCTAGCACTCGCACATGGACAATTCCGCTCCGGCTCACGCGCGCTTTCGCTATTTCGATCTGGTGATGGCGGCCTTCGTCGTGGTGCTGGTGCTTTCCAATGTCATAGGCGCGGCGAAACTTTCGACCGTGGCCGGTTTCACTTTCGGCGCGGGCATCCTGTTCTTTCCGCTCTCCTACGTGATCGGTGACGTGCTTACCGAGGTCTACGGATATGCGCGCGCACGCCGGGTGATCTGGGCAGGCTTTGCCGCGATGATATTCATGGCCGTGATGAGCTTCGTCGTCGTGGCCCTGCCCCCTAGCGCAAGCTGGACTGGGCAGGACGCCTACGAGCAGGTCTTTGGCCAGGTGCCCCGCATCGTGCTCGCCTCCATCGCGGCGTTCTGGGCGGGCGAGTTCGTCAACTCCTATGTCATGGCGAAGATGAAGCTCTGGACGAGGGGCGAGAAACTGTGGACCCGTACCATCGGTTCTACCGTAGTGGGCCAGGGCGTGGATAGCCTATTGTTCTATCCCATCGCCTTTCTCGGCGTGTGGGAAACGAGCGACGTGGTGCTGGTGATGGTGACGAACTGGGCGCTCAAGGTCGGCTGGGAAGCCGTGCTGACGCCGGTCACCTATCGCGTGGTCGGCTTCCTCAAGAAGCACGAGGGCGTCGAGATCTTCGATACCGACACCGATTTCTCTCCTTTCGCGTCACGCGAGACGCGCGGGAGTTAAATGGGCGAAATGGCCGCCGGCTTCAATCAGCCAGCAGCCAGATCGCGAGATAGATGAGGATGAAGCTGCCGAACCCGGCAACGGCCCCCACCAGGAATACCAACCGAACGATCAGCGGGTTGATCCCGAAATACTTGGCGATGCCGCCACACACCCCGGCGATCTTGCCGTCTGCATGATCGAGACGGAAGTTCTTGGAAGAAGCGGGTCGGACCGCGTTGTGATTGCTGTCGAACTTGCTCATGCCAGCAGGCCCACAACGCTGGTTGCGTTGGGATTGGCAAAGCTGCTCACCAGCAGGGTGAGAGTGACGGCAGCGGCGGCAAGGCCGGCCATCAGCTTGTTCTGAAATTCGTTGGTCATGTCAGTCTCCTTGAAAGTGTAGTGATTGCGATTGCTCTGCTTCAGGCGAGAAGACCGGCGACGATGCTGGCCTGCGGCGCCGAGAAGCTGCTGACGAGGATCGTGGTTGTCACCGCAACGGCAGCGAGAGCGGCGGAGATGCGAGCGGTGAAGTCGTTTGCGAAAGTCATTTTGTTTCCCTCATTTGTTAGATCAGGACCATTTCGTCCCATGCCCCAGACTTTGCAGAGGGCGTGCCAGTTTTGAAAAACCGCAGAATTCTGCCATTTCTGTTCAGCGTTCAGAAAGGTTGCAATCACAACCAGACCACAAGTTAGGATTTTTCACCAACTTTGGGGATCGATATTCTGGCTGCATTTGGAGTGGCAAGCGCTGCCCCGCTGCAATAGTAGATGCGGCACACCCATGGCGCTCGACCGCATCACCCTTTCCACCTTCCGCAATCATGCCGGAACGCAGCTGGACGACACCCGCCCGCTGAACTTGCTGGTAGGCGAAAACGGCGCGGGAAAGACAAATGTGCTCGAAGCCCTCTCGCTTTTTGCCCCCGGTCGCGGAATGCGCCGTGCCTCCTTGTCGGACATGGCCGCACAGGAAGGCCCCGGTGGGTTCGCGGCCAGCGTGTCACTCGACACGGGCGATGGCGGAGAGCCTGTGAAGCTCGGTACCGGCATGGCGGCAGACCGGCCCGGCAGGCGCATCGTGCAGGTGAATGGCGCGGAAGCGACCGCCATCAGCCTGGGCGAATGGCTGGCCATGGGCTGGCTCACCCCGGCCATGGACCGCCTCTTCGCCGACAGCGCGGGTGCGCGCCGTCGCTACATGGATCGCCTGGCCGTTGCGCTTGAGCCCGAACACGCGCGCTGCGCCAGCCGTTACGAAGCAGCACTGAGAGAACGCAACCGCCTGCTCTCCGACGAGCACGAGCCCGACCCAGCATGGCTCGACTCGATCGAGGCGCAGATGGCGGAGGTCGGCGCAGGTCTGGCGCAGGGTCGCGCGCGGCTTGTCGGCGCGCTGACAGCGAGACTGGCAGAATTGCCCGAAGCGCCTTTCGCCCGCCCCCTGCTCACCTACGAGCCGGGAGGCGATCTGACGCGCGAGGGCTTGGCCGCGGCATGGCGGGACACGCGCGCACGCGATCGCGCGGCGCAGCGAACATTATCGGGGCCCCACCGTGACGAGTTGGGCGTCACGATGGCGGGCAAGATGATGCCTGCTGCCGATTGCTCGACCGGGGAGCAGAAGGCCATGCTCGTTGCCATTACCCTCGCCCATGCGGAACTCGCGGCGCGCGGACGTCCCGGCGTCCTGCTGCTCGATGAAGTTGCCGCACATCTCGATCCGGTCCGCAGGGAGGCGCTGTTCGATCGCCTGCGCGCGAGCGGAACGCAGGTCTGGCTGACCGGAACCGAGCCTGCGCCGTTCGAAGGCATATTGTCAGAAGCCGCAGTCTGGCGCGTGGCAGGCGGCAGGGTGGAGCGGCTCTAGCTGGCGTCCTCTTCCGGGAGCGCGTCCACCACGGCATCCAGCGTGGAAGCCACCATGTCCTCGATCCCTTCCGCAGTCGGATGGATACGATCGCCCTGCATCAGCTCGGGATCATCGAACACCGATTCCATGAAGAAAGGCACCAGCGCTGTGCCGTACTGCTCGGCGAGCGCCGGATACATGCCGTCGAACTGGCCGACGTATTCCGCACCGAGATTTGGCGGCGCGCGCATACCCATGAGCAGGACCGGAATGCCGCGCGACTGCACTTCCTCGATGATTGCGCCGAGGTTCTCGCGCGTCTGGTCGGTCGAAATGCCGCGCAACAGATCATTGCCGCCAAGCTCGATGATCGCGAGGTCAATATCGGCATCGGCGTTGTCGAGCACGAAAGCGATGCGCTGTCGGCCCGCCGCAGTGGTGTCACCCGAAACGCCGGCGTCGATTACGTTGGCGTTGATTCCGCGACCGCGCAGCGCGCGTTCCAGTACTTCGGGATAGCCCTGCTCTTCCTCGACATTGTAGCCCGCCATCAGGCTGTTGCCGAAGCCCAGGATTACCCGTTCCGGCCCCATCATGGGTAGCGTGTCCTCGGCATGGACTTCGCTCGCTTCCGGAGCCTCGGTGGTGGGTGCCGGTACCTCGGATCCGCAGGCGGCGAGCGCCAGTGCGAGGGGGGCGATGATCGACGAAGCGCGGATGGCGCTATGCCACCGACTTAGGACTGGCTTGCTCATACCCCATAGCTATGCCATCGCCGCCCGGTGACAAGCCCTATGACAAGTCCTGACACTGCCAAACCCGTCATCGCTGCCAAAGACCTGCGCCTTACCCTTGGTGACGGCGAGGCGGCCGTAGAGATCCTGCGCGGGATCGATCTCGACGTGATGCCCGGCGAAACCCTCGCCCTTCTCGGCCCCTCCGGCAGCGGCAAAAGCTCGCTCATGGCCGTGCTTTCGGGGCTGGAGCGGGCCACCTCCGGTTCTTTGACCGTGGCAGGCGAGGACTTCACCGCGCTGGACGAGGACGCGCTCGCGCTTGCCCGCCGGGGCCGTATCGGGATCGTGTTACAGGCATTCCACCTTCTCCCAACGATGACCGCGGTAGAGAACGTTGCTACCCCAATGGAACTGTCAGGGGACAAGGCCGCGTGGGAACGCGCGGCGGAGGAACTGGAATCGGTCGGCCTCGGCCACCGCCTTACCCATTATCCGGCGCAGCTTTCGGGCGGAGAACAGCAGCGCGTGGCAATCGCCCGCGCCATCGCCCCGCGCCCTCCGCTGATCTTTGCCGACGAGCCGACCGGCAACCTCGATGCCAGCACGGGTGACAGCGTGGTGGACGTACTGTTCCGCCGTCGCAAGGAAACCGGCGCGACGCTCGTTATCATCACGCACGACCGGCACCTTGCCGAAATGTGCGACCGCGTGGTGACGCTGGGCGACGGCCAGATCGCTTCCGATACGAAAGCGGCCTGACGCGCATGGACTGGCGCACCGCATGGATCATTGCCCGGCGCGATCTTGCCAGCGGCTTTCGCGGTCTAAGGCTGCTGCTCGTCTGCCTGTTCCTGGGCGTGGGCGCGCTGGCGGCCATTGGCAGCCTGACCTCCGCCATCCAGGGCGAACTCGATAGCCAGGGGCAGGCAATCCTTGGCGGCGACATGGAAGTGGAGCTGTGGCAGCGCATGCCCAGCGCCGAGGAAATGGCCTATCTCGACGGGCTGGGAGAAGTTTCCCCCGGATACAGGTTGCAGGCCATGGCGACCACGCCGGACTCTGCCGTGCCGGTTGAATTGAAAGCTGTCGCGCCGAACTATCCCATGTACGGCGAACTGCTGCTGGCAGACGGCTCGAGCACAGGCGCACCCGTAGCAGGGCAAGCCTACTTGGCCCCCGGCGCGGCAGAGCGGCTGGGCGTGGAAAACGGCGACACCATTACGCTGGGCACCGAGCAGGTAGAGATTGCGGGTATCATCGCGGAAGAGCCGGACAGGCTTTCCGAAGGCTTCGCCCTTGGCCAAACCGTGATCGTACCGCTCGACTTGCCCGAGGCGGCGGGTCTCGTCGCGCCCGGAGCCATGTTCCAGACCAAGACGCGCGTCGCCTTCGATGGCAACCAGGACCCGGACGAGATCACGGAAGCCATGCAGGAAGCTTTCCCGGACAGCCCGTTCGACTTTCGCACCCGTAACCGTGCCTCTCCCGGTGCGGACAGGTTCGTCAGCCGCATGGGCGAGTTCCTCACCCTGGTGGGGCTTGCCGCGCTGGTGATTGCAGGCATCGGCATCGGCGGCGGTGTGAATTCCTACCTCGAAGCGCGGCGCAATTCGATCGCCACGCTGAAGATCCTCGGCGCGACCTCGGGCGATATCGCCCGTATCTATGCACTGGAAATCGGCATCGCGGCCTGCGTTGGTGCTGCCGCCGGTTTGCTGGCGGGCGTGCTGGTCACGCCGCTGCTGGCGAGCGCGCTGGGGTCGCTTCTGCCTGTAACCACAAGTTTCGTGTTCGATCCGCTGGCGCTGCTGCGGGCGGCGCTGTTCGGGCTGCTGGTGGCCCTTGTTTTCGCCGCCCCGCCGCTGACGCGGGCGCGCAATTTTCCGGCTATGGCGCTGATGCGCGCGCGGGTATCGCCGCTTGCACAGCAATGGCGCGGAGCCTCCCTGCCCGTTGGTATCGGGATCGTCGGTATCGTCGCGCTGGCCGTGATCGGCTCCAACGACTCGCTGCTTTCTGCGCTTTTCCTGGCGGGCGCCGCCGCGATCCTCGGCTTCCTTGCCCTGCTTGGCCGCGCCATCCGCTGGGCGGCTGCACGCATGCCGCGCCCGTCGGACCCCATCGTGCGTGCCGCCATAGCCAACATGCACCGCCCCGGTGCCGCGACGGGCTCTCTCGTGACGGCGCTCGGCTTCGGCCTCGCCGCGTTCGTGCTGCTGGCTGGCGTACAAAGCAGTCTCGACGGCAATATCCAGCGATCCGTCCCCGAGCGTGCGCCCGACTATTTCGTACTGGACGTGCCGCGCGACGGGGTGGAGCAGTTCCGCGCGATCGTGAGCGACATCTCCCCCGAAGCCGCCGTGGACACCGTGCCCACCCTGCGCGGCTCTATCGTGTCCTTCGGCCCTGAAGACAACATGATCCGCGTCGCCGACATGGAAGAGCGCGAAGGCACATGGGGCCTGCGCGGAGAGCGCGGCCTGACCTATTCGGACACCCTTCCTGACGGCAACGTCGTCACCAGCGGCGAATGGTGGGACGAAGGCTATGCCGGAGAACCGCTCGTCTCGGTCGACGAGGAACTGGCGACGGCCGCCGATATTGCCATCGGCGACATGATCACGGTGAACGTGCTGGGCGTGGAATTCACTGCGCGCGTCGCCAATACGCGGCGCATCGACTGGGAGAGCCTCGGCTTCAACAACGTCTGGGTTTTCTCGGCGAACACCTTTGAATCCGCACCCCATAACCTGGCCGCGACCATCGAACTGCCCGAGGGCACGCAGGCGAGCGGCCTGTTGCGCGATCTAGTCGAGGCTTTCCCGTCCTCCAGCGTAATCGAGGTCGGACCGCTGCTGACCGAGGCGCGCACCATCCTTGACCAGGTGAGCCTCGCCATCCTCGCAGCGGCATCGGTGGCAGTGCTGGCCGGCATTGCCGTGCTGTTGGGTGCGATTGCTGCAGCGCGTGCCGCGCGCATCTACGACACCGTGATCCTGCGCGTTCTAGGCGCAAGCCGGGGCCAATTGCTAGCTTTGCAATTCGCCGAATTCGGCCTGCTTGTCGCCGTGCTAGCGGGCGTCGCGCTGGCGCTCGGAACGGGCGTGGCCTGGCTGGTGATCGTGCAGATGTTCGAATTCGACTGGTTGCCCGACTGGACCGAGATCCTCGCGGTGCTGGGTGGCGGGCTGGTGCTGGTGCTGGCCTTCGCGCTTGGCGCTTCACTGCCGCTGCTGCGCGCCCGCCCGGCGCAGACGCTGCGTTCGCTCTAGCGCCTGCGCCCCTCGGCTCAGGCGAAGGTTTCGGCCACTGCCTCGGGCCCGGCCAGCGAAGCGTGCAGCACGGCCATGAAAGCCGCGGAAAGCAGCGCGAGCAGGACCATCAGCACGAGAAAGCCTAGGAAGAAGACGATCATCGTGGCACCCATTGCCGGAGCCGCGGCGTCGATGTTTCCACCTGCTGCAAAGCCCATCATGCTCCCACCCATCAGGGCGAACATCGCCAGAATGGCGCCGACCACGATGAGCGAGAAGAGGAGTATGACGACGAAAATCTTGCCTACGTGGCCGCTCGTCAGGGTCCAACTACGGGTTACGGCGGTTATCGGGTTACGCACTCCGTCGACGGCAATCACCGGCATGATAAGCGAGAGGCGGCAGGCCACGTAAATCATGCCCAGGAAGACGGCGACGAGGAACAGCACCGATCCGGCATCCCCGGCAAGCGAGAAGATCGCGCCGACAATGGCAAGCAGAAGGACGGCCGCGATGTAGGCCGCCATCAGGAGTAGCGCGAGACCGAACAGCGTGGGGATCTTGCGCAGGCCTTCCATGAAGGAATCGCCCAGCGTGGTGTCGTGCACGGGCGAGGCGTTGTGAACCAGCGAAGCACCCTGCGCCATGTAGATCAGGAAGTAGGCAATATAGGCGACGATCATCATCAGCATGGCGCCTGCGCCCATGGCCATTGGGCTTTCCATCGCTCCGGCCATCATGAAACTGGAACCGACGGCACCGAACATGACGAACATCAGCACCAGCTGCAGCACGAAATAAATGGCATAGATGCCGAGGAGCGAACCGATCCGCTGCCTCGTCATGCTGAAAGTCTGCGAAATGATCCCCCCGATACTGAGCGACATAGCGAATCCCCCTGTTGCTGCCCGTCGCTGCACATCGAACACGGAAAACCCGTATCGCGCAACAAAAAGGGGGCCGCGAAGGCCCCCTTTCCGTTTTCTCTCTAACCGTTTGTTTAGAAACGGAAGCGCCCCGTGACACCGTAGGTGCGCGGATCGTTCGGATATCCGACAACGCTGCGCGGCTGGGCGGGCGCGTCGAACACGGTACCCAGGTTGCGGTCGTCGGTCAGATTGCGGCCCCAGACGGACAGCGACAGGCCACAGTCGCATTCGTAGGTCAGCGAAGCGGTCAGGTTGTCGACCTGCGAGGTGAACGGCAGGCCCGCGTCGATAGCCGGCTGGCCGTTGACGATGGTGCCGTCCGGTCCGCGCACTGCGAAAGCCGGCAGGCCTTCGACCAGCTGCGTTTCGGAGGACCAGAAGTAATTCACGCGCGGGATCAGCAGACCGCTGCCAACGTCGGCTTCATATTGTGCTCCGACAATCACGGTCCATTCCGGGATGCCCGAGGGACGGGTGCCCGAGATATCGCCCTGCGCCGACTGCACGAAGCTGTCGAAGGTCGGGTCGAGGTAGGTGACCGCCGCGTTCAGCGTCAGCGAACGGGTCGGGTAGAAGGTGCTTTCGAATTCCACGCCCCAGGTCGACTGGCTGCCGGCATTCGCCAGCACGAAGCCGGAACCGGTGAAGATGTTGGACTGGAAGCCCTCGATCTCCTGGTCGAACACCGTCAGGTTGGCGGAGAAGGTGTCGAAATTGGCCTTGATGCCGACTTCCATGACAGTCGACTCCTCCGGGCCTGCAAAGCGCGAACCGTAGGTCTGGTTCGGACGGGCGAGCCCGGCCGCTTCGATTGCGGCCCGATCGGCGAGCGACGGACGCGCGTCGCGCGACAGGTTGACGGAGCTTGCCTTGAAGCCCGTGGCATAGCTTGCGTAGATGTTCACGTCGGGCGTGAGATCGTAGGCAAGGCGCGCCGAGTAGCTGAAGTTGTCATCGTTGATCCGGCCATCTTCCACGGCGTTGGGAACGCCCAGGAACGGCGGCAGGAACTGCAATGCTCGCAGCGGGTTCAGCGGGTTTGCCAGCGGGTTGTTGACGTTGCCCGCGGCAAAGGCCTGGGCCCCGGCCTGAATCTGGCCGAAGGCCGCCATGTTGTTGGCGGCGAAGGCGCCGATCTCCGCAGCGGTCGCCGCACGGCCCAGCATCAGCGCATCACCCACGCCCTGCGCCAGTGCGCCCTGGAACAGCACCTGCTGGCGGAACGGCGCCAGTTGCGGAGCGTCGAAGTCGATCGCCGAGAACACGTCGGTCGAGGTCGCATCCTGGGTGAACTGCTTGCTGTCGTCGGTGTAGTTACCGCCCAGCGTCAGCACGAGGCCGTCGACGATTTCGAAATCGACCTGACCGAACAGCGAGTAGGCTTCAGAATCCAGCGTGTAGGCTTCGGTGAAGCCCTGGCCCTGGTTGAAGAAGGTGCCCACATAGTTGGTGCTGAAAGCCTGGCTGAACACCTGTTCCAGCGGCGTTGCGCCCGGAGCGACCGGCGTCGGGAACAGCGAGAAAGCGCCGCCCGACAGGTTGGCGACCACGAGGTTTGCGTAGTCGCGGAAATCAGCGCCGTAGAGCAGCTGGTTCGCCTGCGTCACGTCCTCGTTGATGTAGAACGCACCCAGCAGCAGGTCGATGCGATCACCGATGGAACCGGCGACGCGGAATTCCTGCGTGAAGGTGTCGATCTCCAGATCCTGCGAGTTGGGATAGATCAGGTCGGCACTGGTGAAGTCCGAATCCTGGAAGGTCACGGCTTCGGTCGTGCGGCTGGCGGTGATCGAGGTGAAGGTGAAATCGCCCACGTCCCAGTCGAGCTGGGCGGAAACGCCGCGGTTCTCGATGTTGTTGGTGGAATCGAAGTTGCTGTAGATGACGTCGGCAAAGGGATCGCTCGGGTCGGTCACCATGCCGCCCACGCCCAGAACGGCAGCAGTCGTCGGACCGTTCTGCACGTTCACGACGCCGCAGCAGACCTCGTCGATCTTGTCGAGATCGGCGATGAAGCGCAGGCGGATGTCGGTGCCGTTGTCGACCAGCAGCTGCGCGCGGCCGTACCAGCGGTCACGGTCGTTCGAATCGTTGCCGGTGCCAAGATCCTCGAAGAAACCGTCGCGCTTGTTCACGCCGCCAGCGACGCTGAATGCCACCATGTCGGTGATCGGGCCGGTCAGGTAACCGCGCAGCACCTTGGCATTGTAGTTGCCCCAGGTCGCCTCGACCGAACCGCCAAGGTCGAACTGCGGCTCTTCGGTGGTGACCGAGATTACGCCGGCAGAGGCGTTCTTGCCGAACAGGGTCGACTGCGGGCCGCGCAGCACTTCGATGCGCTGCACGTTGGGCAGGTCGGAAATGGAGGACGCGGTGCGGCTGCGATAGACGCCGTCGATGAACACGCCGACGGAGGGTTCGATACCGGCGTTGTTGGCACCGTTGCCGAAGCCGCGGATGAAGAAGCCGGTATTGGCCGAGGACTGGCGCTGGCCAACCGTCAGCGAGGGAACCACGGTCTGCAGGTCGCGGATGTCGCGAATCTGATCACGCTCCAGCGTTTCGCCGCTGGTGACGGACACGGCAACGGGCACTTCCTGCAGCGTCTGCTCGCGCTTGGAAGCGGTAACGATGATGCTGTTGCCCTGGTTGCTGTCCTCGCCAGCTTCGTCGGGATAGATGTCCTGTCCGGTATCCGCCTCGTCCTGCGCCATGGCGGCAGCCGGTGCGAGTAGTGCAATGGCGGCAGCGCCACACAGGCACTTGCGCGAAAAACCCGCGATGCGGGCAGTCTTGCTGGTCATTGATTTCTCCATCTCTCCCTCGAAAACCTGTCCCGCCGTTTGGCTGTGAACCGGTTTCAAGCGACCTCTATTGGTCGTCCTTGGATAGAGTGCGTAAAAGCTTCGCACAATCGGGACTTTACCAACCGATTACGGAAGAAACCGGCTGTGTTACATTTCCGCAACATGGAGGAACCTCACGTATAGGTAAAGCGAAGCGCCGCACATGCGCTTGCGGCGGAGGCCGTCATAGGCTATCGGCGCGGCAAATTCGCAGGTGCAGCATTTGCTGCCTGCCACAACCCAGGAAACCAAGAACATGTCCGCCCCCCTTCGCAACGTGGCGATCATCGCCCACGTCGACCATGGCAAAACCACGCTCGTCGACCAGCTCTTCCGCCAGTCCGGCACCTTCCGCGAGAACCAGCGCGTGGAGGAACGCGCGATGGATTCGAACGAACTGGAACAGGAACGCGGCATCACCATCCTGGCGAAGCCGACCAGCGTCGAATGGAAGCCCGAGGGTGGCCAGCATTCCTACCGCATCAACATCGTCGACACCCCCGGTCACGCCGACTTCGGTGCCGAGGTGGAGCGTATTCTCAGCATGGTCGACGGCGTCATCCTGCTGGTGGACGCTGCCGAAGGCCCGATGCCGCAGACCAAGTTCGTGACCGGCAAGGCGCTGGGCCTCGGCCTCAAGCCCATCGTGGTCGTGAACAAGATCGACCGCAGCGACGCGCGCGCCAACGAGGTGCTGGACGAAGTGTTCGACCTGTTCGTGAACCTCGATGCGGATGACGAGCAGCTCGATTTCCCCGTTCTCTACGCTTCGGGCCGCTCCGGCTATGCCAGCGAGGACCCCGAAGCACGCGAAGGCGACCTACTGCCGCTGTTCAACCTGATCGTGAACCACGTTCCCGAGCCCGATCTCGATCCCGATGGCGACTTCGCCATGCTGGCCACCCTGCTGGACCGCGACGCGTTCCTCGGGCGCATCCTGACGGGCCGCATCGAGAGCGGTCGCCTGGAAACCGGCATGCCGATCCGCGCGCTGGACGTGAACGGCAAGGTCGTGGAAGTGGGACGGGCAACCAAGGTGTTCGCCTACAACGGCCTTGATCGCGAGCCCGTGCTGCACGCCAAGGCTGGCGACATCGTCGCCATCGCAGGCCTGACGGATGCTACCGTTTCGAACACGCTGGCCGCTCCGCACGTTTCCACGCCGATCCACGCCTCGCCGATCGATCCGCCCACCCTCTCCATGACCTTTGCCGTCAATGACAGCCCTTATGCGGGCCGCGAAGGCGACAAGGTGCAGAGCCGCGTCATCCGCGAGCGTCTGGAGCGCGAAGCCGAAGGCAATGTCGCCATCCGCGTGACGGAAAGCTCCGGCAAGGATGCCTTCGAAGTTGCCGGTCGCGGCGAATTGCAGCTTGGCGTGCTGATCGAGACGATGCGCCGCGAGGGCTTCGAACTGTCCATCAGCCGCCCGCGCGTGCTTTATCGCGAAGAGAACGGCCAGAAGCTGGAGCCCTACGAAACCGTAGTGGTAGACGTGGACGACGAATTCTCCGGCACCGTCGTCGAGAAGATGGCGCAGCGCAAGGCCGAGATGACCGAGATGCGCCCCAGCGGCGGCGGCAAGACGCGCCTGACCTTCATCGCTCCCAGCCGCGGCCTGATCGGCTATCATGGTGAATTCCTGTCCGACACGCGCGGCACGGGCATCATGAACCGTCTGTTCGACAGCTACGGTCCGCACAAGGGCAAGATCGCCGGTCGCCAGAACGGCGTGCTGATCTCGATGGAACAGGGCGAGGCAATGGCCTACGCCCTCAACACCATCGAGGAGCGCGGTGTGCTCTTTGTCGGCCCCGGCGAAAAGCTGTATCAGGGCATGATCATCGGCGAGAATGCCAAGCCGGAAGACCTCGAGGTCAACCCGCTCAAGTCGAAGCAGCTCACCAACTTCCGCGCCAGCGGCAAGGACGAAGGCATCCGCCTGACCCCACCGCGCAAGATGACGCTGGAACAGGCGATTGCCTACATCGGCGACGACGAGATCGTGGAAGTCACGCCCGAAAGCATCCGCCTGCGCAAGGTCCACCTGGACCCGCATGAGCGCAAGCGCGCCAAGCGCGCCGCAGCGGACTCCTGAGAAATGTCGTGTCGTTCATCCCGCGCCATTCGCGGGATGAACGACAGCAACCGATGAACTTTGGCCCCTAGCGGCACATTCGCAGGATGAAAGGCGCTCGGTCGCCGTAGCTTGCCTGTATCGTATTTGCGTCCAGAAGGGTCA
>MDTG01030541.1_pt1 | contig 16384 bp, 13 predicted proteins | sample 811421 | NCBI WGS metagenome assembly MDTG01 (sample SAMN05326645, study PRJNA326480) | marine metagenome | isolation source: seawater | place: Pacific Ocean: South East | collected 2011
CCCTGTTGCTGCTTGATCTTTTAACGGAGATGGGGCTAGATCAACCTTATTACCCAATTGATCCATGGACGCTGGAAGGCGTCCTTTTTAATTGGTATGAATTAAGTCTTGAAATCTCAAACAAACGCAAAACAGCACGTTATGACAAATACCAAAAATTCTCTTGAACGGGAATTCTCAATAGTCTTTAAGCCCAAAAAAAGGAATGACATAAGTCATCAGTTCTGCGTCAGCTATTGATTAACTATATTTGTTTGATTTTGATGAAAAAAACAAGTGCAATGAAAATTAAATTTCACATGCATCAATCATTCAGAATCATTGTCTTCAATATTTGTTAGTTTTCCCTCTCCCAAGAAAGCCCTCTTTTTTCCATGGTTTACATCACCCAAGGTGTCACCCAAGTTCCTATACCCCTTACCTGTGACATTTCCCGCTATTGGATCAATTAAAGACTTTTCAGAAGGCCAGACTGACCAAATAAAAGCACCAATCCAGGGAACTACTCCTACAAATCCAACTGTATTGATTCCTAAAATCACCCACTTGTAATGATGCTTTCTAACAAACGCAATAATAAAAGGTATGTAATAGACACAAAGACCAACAAGTAATAAAAATAAAGCTGCCATAAAATCTTTAAATAAATGATTGAGGCAATCCCTTGCTGAATTAATTTACTTTATACCTTTATTTAATTGCTACTTTTTGACCTTTAAGAAATCGTCATTCCCTTGTTACCCAATTTATACATGGACGTTGAAAGGCGTCCTTTTAATTGCAGTCAATAATTCTCAAAGAAGCAAATTCAAGACAAAATTCCAATCAAGATAAATTTAAAACAAAATCCATTATTTCTCCTCAAAAGTACTTCTCTATCGTCACAAAATCATAAAAAGGACTGACACAAATCAGGCCTACTGTTTACGATAGAAACCGGCTTAAAAATTATTTTTTTTTGAAGCAGTAAAAATTGGATGCTTCTTATTAAATTAAGGATTAACCTAGAAATCCCATATCTAATTAATATTCTTTGCTTTATATAAAGAATTTTCTTTATCAACAATTGAGAAATTAAGAGCATCCCAATCTTCTACATTTGAAAATTTTTCATAAGTTTCTCTTCGAATTTCCTCCGTTACTTCAGCAGTAAATGGGGAAAATTTTGGGTGCCATTCTATATATAAAATGTTTATAAAATAATATAATTTTTCTTCTATTAACTTCTTTAATATTGCATATTCAGCTCCTTCAATATCTAATTTTAAAATAATCTGATCACTAGATTTATAATTCTTCTTAATCCAATCAACGAGATCAATACATGGCACTTTAATCAACTGAACTTCACGATGCATTGATTTATTTGCTTGTTGTTTCTCTTCTACCAAAGAGCCAGCGCCAGCATATTGACCGCCATATTTATTTTTAGTTATTATTTGAAAATCTATTTGACCATTATAAATCCATACTGCCACTGGTATTAGTGTTGAGACTATAGATGCCTCTTTGGTCCACATCCTTGGATCGGCTTCGAAGGAAATTATTTCTTTAATGAAAGGATGCAGTATTGAGGCCTTAATTGCCGAGCATCCATCATATGCACCGCAGTCAATAAAAACAGATTTCGATTTCAATTTGTTAGACAATTGAATAATAGAAGATATTTTCAAGAGCAACTTTTTTCTTAACTTTGTAAAAAATTTCATTAATGTTCTTTTAGAAATAAATATAATTAATAGATTTATAATTACCTAATATTATACCATAGATCGTCATATTTTAAAGGGAATATAGTATTTGTAAAAACATAATAGCAATCTTATAGGTTCTATCGAATAAGAAGAACAGGAATCTATGGTTTTCTAATTTTATAAAGATCTAATTTAGGACGAAAATTATATTACGCAAGAATTTATATAAATGTTATGGTTGATGTATATAATGGATTAAACTCAGTAGATTAAAGCATGACAAGAAAATATACTATAATAAATTTGAAAAATAAAATTAGCAATAAAATACTTTTTATTACAAATAAATTCTTTTATTTTCTTGCCCACACAAGAGGTGCCAAACATAAAGTACTTTTATTTATTAGTATTATTTTTAAGATTCCATTGATCATTTTTTATTTTATGCAACGAGTATTATTAATAATTAAGAATATTCATATGAATACAAAAGAGTTAAATATCTTCAAAGAATTAAACCAGTATGGTTATTCATATTCTGATAAAATAAAAATCTCGAACAACTTATTAAAAAAATTAAATGACTCTTTTTATAATAAGTATCAAGATAAAGTAATTGATAATAAACAATTAAGATTTCCAATTGAATATCTACCAATTGATCAAGATCTGGAAAAATATATTTGTGAGACTATTGACAATCAGTTGACAAGTGTTATTTCCAATTATTTATTTCATATGCCTTATCGTAAAAAGGTTTGTTATATGTACTCACGAAATACAGAGACCATTTCAAATAGTAGTCAATATTGGCATCTTGATAGAACTGGTCCAAAAACTCTAAAAATTTTTATCACACTTCATCAAACTAATCATTCTCATGGTCTCCTAAAATTTATAGACTCAAAAATATCGAAAATAATTGAAGTAAATTATAAATATACAAAATCAGGTTTATTAAAAAGACTATCTGATGAAGACATAGAAAAAGTAATAAAAGATAATAATGATTTCGAAATAATTAATTTTGAAGGTGAAAAAGGAAATGTTTTGTGCTTAGATACTGAAAAATGTTTTCATTTTGGAAGTAGAAAAGCAACCAATAGAAGGTTACTTATTTTGATTGAATATGGATCACTTCTTGATTACAAATTACCTAGATTCTAATTAATTTAATAAAATCATTTAATTTGCAAATTACTTGCAGGAAAAACTCATTTCTTTGAATTGACCCATTTGCAAATTAGTTAATTGAATAAGTTCCTTTTTGAGCCTCTTTGCTGTTTTCTTATCGATAAATCAAAAAATTTGTACAAAATTGGATCTATCATCTTTTTGTCCCATTACATTAAAAAATACATTTTTACCTTTAAACAATTTTGCTCCTGTTTTTCCTTTTACAAAGACACCAGCAGCAAATAGCACAGGACAAAATAACCCAGTCATACAAGCTTCAGATGCAACTGCTAATAAGCTGTACCTCCAGCAGCTCCCTAGGCTGATCCTAAAACAAGGTTGTATTCATCTATACCTGTATAACTTTGATAAATTTTCTGTTTGTCAATAAAGCCTATAGGTCCAGACAAACCAGATTCACCAATGGTTATTTTGAAATCATTTTCACTGCAAAGGGCGTCTTAAGTGTCTACGGCATCATCAATAGAAGATAACAGATCAACAGTTAAAGCAAAAAAAGAAAATTTTGCATATTTAATTTTTTTCTAATTACATTTAATGGTTCAATTAAATCAAACACCTAACCGTATTATCCAATTGATTCAAGGAAAATAAGAGGCGTCCTTTTTAATTGCAGCACAGAGAGTCTCAAAGAACTAAAATCAAGACAAAACACAATTCAGGCCAAAACCAATAATTCTCTACTAAACAATTCTCAATTGTGTTAAAACATAAAAAAGGACTAACCTAAGTCAGCCCGGGCAAGTAAAAATTATATTGGATTTAGTTTTTATTGAACGCAGACTTTTGACCCTTATCTGATTTAAAAAGAAAATATGCTGGTGCTCCTAACCAGATAGCTGAAGATAATAAAAGGATTAGGTATGTTGAAAATCCCAATTCCGGAGTAGCCAAAGCAAAATACATTGAAGATGAAGTCGAAGACACTACATTCTCATCTAAATTTTATTAAAGGACTGTAGTCTTAAGTAAAATCAATTTTTTTTGTATAATTTGGATTATCAACATGATCTATTAACGGATAAAGTAGCGATTTGTAGTGAAATAAGAGAAATGATCAAAATTTAAAAAATATTATTTAGTAAAAAGGTTATAAGATAATAAATAAATTAAAGATTGCATTAACAGTTCATGGAGAAAAGTTTTTTAAGGCTAAGTCTTTGTTATAATTATCTTAGTAAAAAATGAAGTAAACTTTACATAAAAAAGTGTTAAATGGGTAATTATTGGATTTATATAGTTGATAACTATCAAAGAGATTTGTCCAGCATATGTTGGTGGACGCTAGAATCAGATTTTCATAAGAATGATAAAATTTGTCTTTTACCAAAATTTGAAATTAATCCGGAAATCTTATCTAGAGAAAAACCAGATGTAATAGTTTGGAATTATGCAAGACCAAATAATATTAAATGGATTAAACTAGCACATAAACTTGGCGTATACAATATAGTCCACGATACAGAAGGTATCCCACGTGATATGTCTACTTATTTTAATGGAATTAAATCAAACCAATTACAATTTATTGATGAAATTTGGTGTTGGGGAATTACACAAGCAAAATTTTTAGAAAAAAGGTTCCCAAAAATTAAAAAATTTATAGATATTAAAATTACTGGTAGTATTAGATATGAATATGCAAAGTCACTAAAGAAAGTTAAATATCATGAAAATAAAAATAAAATAATATGGAATACAAGTTTTTCGACATTATCACCAAAGTTTCAATCTCCATGGAGAGAGTTCACACAACACCATGAATATTTAGAACTAAGCGAAGAGGAAACATTAAATAAATTTATCAATTTTGCAGCAGAAAGACAAATAAGTACTGAATATATAAAACTGATTGCATCATACTCAAAAACAAATCAAATTACTCTTCGACCTCATCCTTTTGAGAGTGTAAATTTCTATTTAGATACTTTTAAAGAGTCATTTGATAATATTCAATTTTCAACTTTAGGTGATGTTCATTTAGACCTAAATCAGAACTCTTTAGTACTTCAATATGGATGTCAAACAGCCTTAGATGCCTTTATAAGAGGAGTTCCATCGATAAAAACTATTCAAGATGATATAAATATATGGTCTAAAGTAACTCCATTTGTAGAAGCTATTATTTTACGCGAAAAACTATCTGATATAAACTTTCTTAAAGAGATTTATGAAAAGCAAAAAAAACTTTTTAAAGATAATAAGATTAATGAAATACTTTATAATCTTGATAATTCAATTAAGATTAAAGAAAAATTGTTCCTTAAAAGAAGAGGGTTTAAAGAAAATTTAAAACTGAGATATTACAAATTTAAATATTACATCAAAAAGCTAATAAAAACTAATAAAATTCAAGAGATTAGAAAAAGCTTAACATCAGAAAATATCAATTCATTTCTCTCTGATAATTATAATTCTAAAGACTGGTGTTTTAAAAATAAGATTTGTACAATTAAAAGATAATAAAGATTGTTCTTATTTTTTTGAACTAATTATTACTTCCATTCTAACTATTGTTGAATTAACATTCTTAGGGAACTTAGCTGTAACAATCTTAGACCTATTTGACTTTTTTCCAATAGATATTCCGAAAATCATAGTTACTAGAAGTCGTAGGCTCCACTTAGGAGGCTTTATCCAAAAATCTAAAAATAATTTTGAGAATTTCTCTGGCAAATTACTGATGAGCCAAACTTTGTAAGAGCGCTTACATCTATTGACATACTCTATTAACAGTGGATCTTCAAAATTAGCATTGATAAGTGCATGTTCCCATTCTAATAGACGTATTTCTCCCTCTCCATTTTCTCTACGCGTAAGTTTTTGATCAACATAATTATATTCTTTTAACCAAGCTGAGGAGTATTCAGCATCTAATAAAGCATTTAGTTGCTGATCAGATACATTGTTCTCATGTATCCGATCTAAACCTAAAAACAACCCATCAGTTTTTAATATTCTTTCTGACTCTCTAACAGCTTTAGATAAAGAGGGTACATGATGGAAGCCATTAACTTCAAGAATGATGTCAATTGAATTATCAGGAATAGAGGTTGATTCAGCAGACGAGGTGTGTGTGATTGGCTCGTAATTGTTACCTAAAATTAATTCTGTATAGTTTATTGCTGTTTCATGGTATTCACCTACTATATCAACGAAATGGATGATACCTTTTCCACCTAAAACTTTAGCTAAGGCTATCCCAAAAACCCCAGATCCACTACACATATCAACTATATTTAATGGGGCATTTTTATTATTTCCTCTAACCCTTTCAACTATATTATTATTTTTTACAATATCTTTTAAGAAATTAATTATGGAATCAAAATCATTAAAGTTAGTAGCCTTAACAACAACATTATCTATATTATTAGTTAAGGATAACATCTTAGAATGTGATATTCGATTATAATCAATCATTGCTAGAGAGAACATATGATTATATTTTAGCAGATAAAGCTAAAATATAATCATATTTTTTTCTAATAAGTTTAACTATCATTTATATATAATAGAGTTATTTAGAGAGAGATTTACTATTAAAGACGTCCAACATTTTCAAAATTTTTAAAACCGATTCCTAAAAGATATTTTATTAACTCAATATACCACTGAAAAACTCCGGGATTAGCTATTCTTGTACCGTCTTTCATCAACCCATAAAGAACACTATATTCATGCAAGGGTACATAATATTGAAATTGTGGTCCGTTATTCATAATCCAAACTCCATAAATATATGTATCCTCTGGGTCAATTGATTCATTTATATCAGAATTACATAAACATCTCCTTAAATCTTCTTTTCTTTCTGCTAAGACAACAGAAGGAATAACACCATTATAAAAACAATTTGTAATTACAATAGATTTCTTTCCCAAATATGCAGCTTCAACACCAACAGTTGAACCAGCAGAAATAATTAACGAAGACTTATTAATAATGTCATAAGTTGACTCAGGATCTTTTTGACTTACCCAATGAAAACCTTTCTTTTTAATATAAACTGATAATTCTGACCATCTATTTATTTCTTCAAGACTTTTTGTTTGTAAATTTGGATGAACTCTGACTATTAAAAAATAATTTAAAGAAGAGGCAAGATCGGCAATATCTTTAACAGCAGATCTCTGATCTTTAAAAAAAGGATATCTAGATGAAACGCCGTCAATTGACTGATACTCATCATCAGAACTAGTAAAATATGAAATTATTTTCTTATCATTATTTATTTGAAGTATCGTTTTTAATTTTTCAGAAGTATTTGTCACTTGATCCTTAGTATATGAAAGCTCAAATACTCCATCTCCTTTGACTTTTCTTTTAAAAAAGTCTTCACCTATACGATTAATAACTTTATTTGGTATTTCCTTTTTCATCTGTTTCATTTCCTCCTTACGTTTATCAAAAATATGCGGTTGATAATCCTCGAAGAAGAACCTTGTATTATTTTTAACTCGTTCGTGAAAATAAATTTTTACCCCTTTTGATTTAGCTACCTGCTTAAAAGCATGTTCACAAGTCATGCGACCATTGAATAAAACTATTGCATCATAAGTATTATTCTTTAGTATTAATTCGGCTAAATCAATTGAGATTTTAGCCGATTTAATTTGCTGTTTAATTTCATTTAAAACCTTTTTTTCTAGTGGAAAAGGATCTGGATCAGCTAAATCAGTTATGATAGTGCTTGCGACTCCAACTCCTATATTATAATTTTTAAATTTTAGAATCTGAAGCTCTTTCAAAGTTTGAAAATTATATTTTACAGTTCTAGATTCATTGATTGAAGATAATTTAGCTGTCTTAATCCACTTAATTTTTGATTGTTTATTACTGTATTTCTCTAAATAATTTCTTACCCTTCGCACCCTAATTGGCATTTGAATTTTTCTTTTTATAAATAATTTTGAATACATCGTAGGCCGTGTCACATGTTTTCCTAAATGCACATATTCAATTAAATTATTTTTAGACAACCTTCTACTTACCTCTAAGCTGGTTTCAAGATGAGGTGTCATAGCAGTAAAACTAACGACAAGTATTTTCTTACCTTTAATCTTATCTATAGTATTCTCTGTGTATTCCATGTACCTTACCTACGTAATTAAACCTTAGCATAATACTAAATAACATATTTAAAAATCTGGATAATTTTATTAAGCTAATAAAACTGAATACAATAAAAAATAAATTGTATAGATTTTCAATACAAAGGGTAAGGTTTAAGTAGATAAAATCTGTCAGGAGTGGAACTGCAATGAGCTATAATTAAAAAAAGATAAAATTAAGGATGGAAGATCTAGCCTATAAGAAAATACTTAAATTAAATAAATCAATAACTTCTTTCTGTATCAATAAAGAAGCAACTATAGCAGACGCAATTCAAGGATTTAGAAAAAGTTCAGGATTACCTCTTATCGTAATTAATGACAATAATGAATTAATTGGATCTTTAAGTAATGGTGATGTAAGAAAATATCTAAGCAAAGAATTATCTTCCTTGAATAATAATGTATTTGAAGCATTAAATAGTAATCCGCATTATGCATTTGACACTGATGATATCAGTGTAATTGAAATGGAACTCTCTACAGAAGAAACTAGAATACTTCCAATTATAACCAAGAATAGACAACTAAGTTCAGTCGCTTATTTTTCAAATATAGAATTAAATATAAATAATAAAAAAATAACATATAAAGACAATTATATTTATCTCATTGCTGAAATTGGAGTTAACCATAATGGCAATCTTAATGAAGCAATCAATCTTATTGATGCAGCCGCAGAAAGTGGTTTTGATGCAATTAAATTACAGTTTAGATCAGAATCAACATATGCTAATTGTAAAGATACAGGTGATATAGATCTGGGAACAGAATATATCCTAGAAGAGATAGACAGAACATCACTATCAATAGAAGATGAAAAACAAATATGTGATTACATTAAATCAAAAAAAATTGATCTTATTGGAACTCCCTTTGATGAAATAGCACTTAATAGATTAATGAACTATAAACCAGATGCCATAAAAATCGCATCATGTGATTTAACTAATCTTCTATTACTTAAGTTATCTGCAGAAAAATTATTGCCATTGATATTAAGTACAGGAATGTCAAATGAAACAGAAATCATACAGACAAATCAATTTCTGAAAGATTTAGATGTTGATTATTGTTTTCTTCATTGTAACTCAACTTATCCAGCACCTATTGAAGATGCGAGATTAAAATATATTAATCGATTATCTCAAATAACAAAAAAAATTACTGGTTATTCCTCTCATGATGGCAATCAATTAATTCCTTTGGCAGCTATCGGAGCAGGAGCAAAAATAATTGAAGTACACATAACAAAAGATAAAGAGGCAAAAGGTACAGACCACAGTGCATCGCTGGAAATTAATGAGCTAAAAAGGTTTGTAAAATCTGCTCGAATGATCTCTAGTGCGTTAGGTGTTAGTAAACCTAGAGTTCCTACACAAGGGGAGTTGATAAACAAAATATCTTTAGGAAAAAGTATCTGCTATAAACAAAACCTTGAGAAAGGCCATCTAATTAATTTAGAAAAAGATTTTATGCTCAGATCTCCTGGTGATGGAATTGGTTATAATAGAATCCAAGAGTTTGACAAACTTGAATTAAAAAGGAATGTTAATTACTTAGATCAAATTAAACATGAGGATTATAGATCTTCTTTCCATAATAATTTAAAGATAGAAAAATATTTTACAGACGAAGAGAGAAAAACGCTTGGAACTTATTTTGAATGGGGAATACCAGTTAGATATCGAGATATCGAGGAAATGAATCAACTATTTAATCCACCATTACTGGAAATACATTTGAGTTCAAAAGATTTACTATATCCCATAAACAAAATACAAAAAGATATTCTAAAAGACAAAAAAATTGTTATTCATGCAATTGAACAATACCATGATGGATTTATACTAGATTTAGCTTCAGAAAAAAAAGATATACAGCAAGAAACCTTTTTGAGATTAGAGAAATTAAAAGAACATTGTTTACACATAACTGATTATTTTAAAATATCAAATCAGATAAAAATTGTTCTTAATTGTGGAGGATTTAGTCAAGATAATTTTCTTAACAAGTCTGATCTAGCAGAAAGAGAAAAAATACTTATAGATAATTTATTAATCGTTAAAGATAAACTTATTGATTTTGAGATTTTACCTCAATCAATGCCCCCCTTCCCTTGGCACCAAGGGGGTAGATCTTATCATAATTTGCTTAGATCAAAAGAAAATCTATTAAATATGAATAAACTGACAGGTCTAAAAATTTGTTTAGATTTTTCACATACCTATATGAATTGCATACATTCTCAAAAAGATTTTTATAAAGATATGATTGAACTTATTGAAATAAGCTCACATTTACACATATCCGATAGTAGCTCATCTTCTAATGAAGGTCTTAATTTAGATGAAGGAACAATCAATTTTGCTCAGGTTTTTGAAATAATCTTAAAGAGAAAATCATGTACAAATAAAATATCATTAATTCCTGAGGTATGGCAGGGACATCTGAATTATGGAGAAAACTTTAAGATAGCTTTAGAGCGAATCTCAAGATACATAAGTGAAAAACAATAATTTATATATGGTAATTGATACGTATATATATCTGATATGATAATTAAAAAGACTACATAATGAATATCGCAATAATTCCAGCTAGAGGTGGTTCTAAAGGAATTAAGAATAAAAATTTACAGCAAATTAATAATGAAAGTCTTTTATCTAGAACTATTAAAGCTGCTAAATATTCACAAAAAATTAACCACGTTTATGTCTCTTCAGATGATCAGAACATCTTAAATGAATCAGAAAAATATCAAGCTATTAGTATTAAAAGAAAAAAAGAGTTATCTTTAGATGAAACAAGTACAGAACCAGTAATTCTTGATGCAATAAATCAAATTGAAAGAGAAATAGGTGAAATTTCAATAATTATTATTTTACAATGTACATCTACCTTTACTACAACGAATGAAATTGATAAAGTAGTAAGTTTTCTAGAGAACAATAACACAAGACATGATGCGGCTTTTGCTGCATCATCTTTTCATGGTTTCATTTGGAAATACGATGAAGAATCAAAAATGGCTGCAGGAATAAATCATCAACATTCTGAACCTAGACAACGAAGACAAGATCTAGACTTGAAACAATATTTAGAGCTTGGTTCTGTTTATGCAATTAAAAGGAGAGCCTTCATAAACTCGAAATCTAGATTTGGTAATAACCCAAAACCAGTTGAAGTAGATTCGATTAATTCTTACTTAGAAATAGATACCCTGGAAGATCTTCAAATTGCAAGACTAATAGCCCAAGCTAAACATAATTTATAAACCTCGCGTAAAAGCAAAACTGATGCTAATGGGTTATTAGATATATAAAATTAAAAATTTATTTCTGAAGTTAATAAGATAAGTAATGGGATCAAAATTATTGACTTATGTAAAGTCAACTCTCTAACGGAGCAAAAACTGACCATTTATTATTTACATAATAACCTCAGATAGGTAGCTTATATGAATGCAAAGTACCAGTCAAACATTAACTCTTCTGGTACGTCTTTTTAAGGCTTTACCAAGGAAAAGTCAAAATTACTTATGGATGCTAGTCCCTTTAGCTGTATTAAACGGTCTAGCTGAAGTTGCAGTATTAGGTTTGATCTCTAGATTATTCACCATAATTGCGGGGTTACCCAATCCGCCACTACCTTTTAACTCATTAATACCTAATGACCCAAAAATTAAAATAATAAGTCTTATTATTATATATATAAGTGTGAATTGGATTTCAGCTTTATTGAAACTAACCTTAAAAGCTAGCCAAGAAAAATTAAGGCACATAATTTATATTGATCTTTCGAAAATAGCACAAAGGAACTTATTTTTACAAAATTATGAGTATTTCATAAGTCAATATAACAATGATTTTTCCACAAAAATTCTTCTAAATATTCAAAGAGTATCTACAAATTTAGTCTTACCATTTCTAAGGCTTGTCGGAAGTATAATTATAGTTTCTTTTGTATTTGTTGCAATACTAACTATTGAAAAAACAAAAGCAATTTACTTAATTTTACTATTAATTTTATTCTATACAGTAACGTCATTGATTGTTACTCCATATATTAGATTTTCAAATAGAAATAGAATTTTATTAGAAAAGGAAACAACAACAATACTTAAGGAATCTATAAAAACAATACCTGACGTTCATCTGACATCATCTGAATCTTATTTTACAAATAAATTCGAAAAAATCAGTCAAGAAACAACACCATTCATATGGAAAGGAAGAGTCTTGCCTGAGTTACCCAGAGCCATAGTAGAACCATTTGGGATTACATTAATATTTTCTATTGGTCTTTTTCCTTATTTGACTGGTGGAGAAGCAAAGAATCTTCTCGAGATAGTTCCATTCCTAGCAACATTTGCTGTTTCAGCATTAAAGTTGACTCCACCTTTACAGACATCATTTTCGTCTTTTATTTCTATACGTTCAGGTATACCTGATCTTGAAGAAGCATTAAAATTAATTGAATTACCTAAAAATAGAATTACTAAAGAAGAGTCTAATATCTACAATAGTCGAGGAATAGAGGCAATCAATACTATAAGACTTTCTAATTTAAATTATAAATACCCCCATTCTAAAAATTTAGTTTTGAAAGATATTAACCTTACTATACAGGTAGGCAGTAGAGTAGCTTTTGTTGGTAAAACTGGAAGTGGAAAGAGTACGACAGCCAATCAACTACTATGTCTTTTAAGGCCAACATCAGGAAATTTACAAATAGACGGTATCAATCTTAATGACCAAGAAGTGCCAGCATGGCAATCAAATTGTGCTTATGTACCTCAATCTATAAATCTTTTGAATACAAACATATTAGAAAATATTGCATATGGAGTGACCCCAGAAAAAATCAATCAAGATTCAGTATGGGATGCTCTTGATGCAGCACAAATTGCAGACTTTATATCAGATTTACCTGAAGGCTTATATACACACATTGGTGAAAATGGAGTGAAATTATCAGGAGGTCAAAGGCAAAGATTAGCAATAGCAAGAGCAATATATAGACAATCTAAATTTCTGGTACTTGATGAAGCGACCAGTGCACTAGATAATCAAACAGAAGCTGATGTAATGAGTGCAATAGAAATAATTGGTAGACGCTGTACAATCGTAATTGTTGCTCACAGACTTTCCACAATTTTAAAATCAGACTATATATATGAATTTAATAATGGAACAATAAAAGCATCAGGTGATTTCCAACAGTTATTGGAAAAATCAAATAGTTTTCAAGCACTGGTAAATGCTGAAAGAAGATCAACTAAAGACTCAATAAATAAAATATAAAAATTATATGTCAACAATAATTTCTCAAATATTTTTATCTGATACAGGAGAGAAACTTTCTCCTTTTCTAGAACGGACGTCCAAATCTATAGTGAGAAAATTTAGAGATTGTGAGCACCAAATTTATAATAATGAACAGTTAAGAGAGTTTATTAAAATAAACTATCCAACCGAAGTTTTATGGGCATATGACAAGTTAAGGCCATATTCTTATAAATCTGACTTAGGTAGATTTTGCCTATTATATAAATATGGTGGATGGTATTTTGATATAGCTGTTAGGTGTGTTAAGGGAATAGAGGTAAGTACTAATGTGGATATGATTTGCTTCAGAGATGAGCAAAGACACTCCAAAACATCCTGGGCTGCCAGTGGTGGAATCATTTGGTCAAAGCCACAAAACAATATCTTGTCAGCAGCCATAGAAGGTATTGTTATTAATTGTAGAGAAAACTGGTATGGAAGGACACCACTTTGTCCAACAGGACCAGCACTATATGGAGAAGCTATTGTAAAACACAATAGAGGTAAGAATATAATTTTTGGCGACTTAGTTAGACCAATGATTCCATTCAGTAGGAAAAATTTTCCATATTTAAAGCATTTTATAAAATCAAAATTCATATTACCTACTCATAACACTATTGGAATAGTGAAGCCTAGCAAAGGTGGGGACCTAAAAAGATTAGGAGTCAAAGGTGGGAATAATTATAACCATTTCTGGCACTCGAAATCTGTGTACAAGAATATTGATGAATACAAGTAGTGAATATTAAATAGTAGTTAATTTATTGACTGCAGTATTTATAAAATAATCTTTAATATTACTTAAATAATTTTTAGCCATACAAAAACCTTCCCAAGAGATTCTTTGTGCTTCTTCCTGATTATTCTCAGCCCATAAATATTTTTCTTTTAAATCTGAAAAATTAGATTCAACAGGTACATAGTTTTTCCAAGGTTCTAAAAATTTATCATAATACATATAACTTTTATACTTTGGTTTAAAAACTAAGTTACCTCGTAAGTATTTTCTAATCACACCCCAGGAACCACATAATTGATTATTTCCAGATAAATCGGGATGATATTTAAATAACATAAATTTAGATTCACTTACTCTACGAGAGTAAATATTATTTTTAGAAAGCCATTGATACAAAATCTGCTTTGGAATTTTATTTTGAACAATAGTTGATAATTTCATATCAAATTTTTCCTCAGTTTGATACATAAGACATGTTTTTACTCTAATGAGTTCTTTTAAAGATTGAGTTGATGAAATAGGATGACCAGTTGTACTGCCTCGCCAAAACATTTTTGACTTTCTTTTAATCCAATCTGATTTGAAATCAATAAAATTTCTTGGTAAACTATATCTCCTCAAATTAATACTTTCATACATAGCATATTCATCTGGGATGATGTTATTTATATCCTTTGAAGTCATAGATAAAAAATTATCTACTCCCCAATCACTGGCATTTAATTCTATGACAAAAGATTTAGATAGTTTATCTGCTATCTCAATACAATAAGGTAGCCAAAAATAATAGCATTTATATAATCTTTTTGGATTATTACTTTTGTCATTAAAAGTATTTGAAACTTCAAATCTTATTCTTTTTCTCTTATTAGGCAATATATCAATAAAAATTCTTGTACATAAATCGAACAGGGTCGAATCAGTTTTTAATGAAAACAATTGAACATTATATCTTTTAGATAGTTTTTTTAATAAATAATAGGTTTTAGGATAAGAATGATCTGCAGAAAAAAACATAAAACGTAGAAAATAAAAAGTTAATTCTTATTTAATTATTTCAGAATAACTTAGAAAATAAACCATAAACTTAAAATACGCTATCGAATAATTGAATTTTATAATTTGCTAGTGAAATAATCAATCGTTTTGTCAATCCCATCATTAAAACTTATTTTTGGCTCCCAATTTAAATAATCTTTCGCTAATGAAATATTTGGTTTTCTACGATGGGGATCATCAGAGGGCAAAGGCTCGTGAATTATTTCTAATTTTGGATTAATTTTAGAACGAATAATCTCTGCAATATTTAAAATAGAGTATTCGTCTGGATTACCAATATTGACAGGCCCAGTATAAGAATTATTCATTAGTGCAATCATGCCCCTAATTAAATCATCAACGAAACAAAAACTCCTTGTTTGGCTGCCATCACCATAAACTGTTAGAGATTCTCCTTTTAATGATTGAACAACTAAGTTACTTATTACTCTTCCATCATTAGGTAACATTCTGGGACCGTAGGTATTGAATATTCTAATAATTCTTATATCTACATTATGCATGCGTTCATAATCTACACAAAGAGCTTCTGCGAGTCTTTTTCCCTCGTCATAACAACTTCTGATGCCAATAGGATTAACATTTCCCCAGTAATCCTCAGATTGTGGATGGACTAAAGCATCTCCATAAACCTCACTAGTAGATGCGAGTAAAAGTTTTGCTTTTACTCGTCTAGCAAGACCTAACATATTAAAAGTACCTAAAAATGTAGTTTTCGCTGTTTTGATCGGATTGGCCTGATAATGAACCGGTGACGCAGGACAAGCCAAGTGCCAAATGTTGTCAATCTCAAGTTGAATTGGAAGTGTTATGTCATGCCTAATAACTTCAAACCGCTTGTTTCCAATCCACTTTTCAATATTAGCTTTGTTGCCAGTGGAATAATTATCAATACATATTACTTCTTCTCCATTATCTAAAAGAGTATCTACTAGATGAGACCCCAGAAAGCCTGCACCACCAGTAACTAAATTACGCTTTATCAAACCTTTCATTTATAAATACTAACAAACAGCAGACACTGTAAGGAAACATTGTAAAATTATTAATAATTATAAATTCAAATATATAGAAAATAGTGAAAAGAATTATTTATGATTTATACAAATTAATCTAATTTTTTACATGTAAATTTGAGCAATCCTGAAAAGAAGATTATGAAAAATCAACTTTCCTATTGAAATTGCTATGAAATAGTTAATCGTCATATAAAAAATGGTTGCTTTTGCAAGGGCTAAAGCAAGGTCA
>MDTG01416296.1_pt1 | contig 16380 bp, 18 predicted proteins | sample 811421 | NCBI WGS metagenome assembly MDTG01 (sample SAMN05326645, study PRJNA326480) | marine metagenome | isolation source: seawater | place: Pacific Ocean: South East | collected 2011
ACCGGGGGCACTGGGCCGGGGTCCGGGCACCGTGGGCCGGTGTCCGCGTTGCTTTTGTCATGACGATCCGGGAAGGATTCTCCAATTGGCATAAAGCGTGTCACTTCCTTATATGTACGTTATCGTCAGTTGACCGGGGGACCCGTGGGACCCAGTCCCGGAGCGCGTCATTGCTGGCCCGGAGCACGTCGCCGGGTCCGCGATCCGCGAAGCGCGGCGCGGCGCGGGCAAGCGACGACAAGGTGCATGTTTCTTACAAACAACACAGCGGTGAAACCATATCGATGTTCCACGTGGAACAAAAAGTCGTTAAAAAAGGGTAAGCGGGAAGAAACAGGTCATATGTGGCCAAATAATTAAAAAATAGAGTGAAAGGAGTCACATGTGGCCAAAAATTTTATAAAAATTTTGAAACCTACGGTGTCTTATATGCTTTAATAGTTTTAAGTAATTAAAAGGCCGCCTTATATGTCCGTGGAACGCATCACAGATGAGGAAGCAGAAGAGAAAATCCTGAAGCTTGAATACCGGCTGGCGCAGATAGAGCAGGTCGAATCTTGCCAAAACGAGTTTTTAAGCTTTGTTCGCAGCATGTGGCCCGAGTTTATTGCAGGTCGGCACCACCGCATCATGGCCGAGAAGCTTGAACGGGTGGCCAAGGGCGAATTAAAGCGTTTGATTATTAATATGCCGCCTCGGCACACTAAATCTGAGTTTGCCAGCTTCTTGTTTCCGGCGTGGATGATCGGGAAGAACCCGGCAATGAAGATTATTCAGGCTACCCACACCACGGAGCTTGCGGTTAACTTTGGTCGAAAGGTTAAAAATCTCTTGGAACGAGAGGATTACCTTTCTATTTTCCCTGACGCGGCTCTTTCTTCTGATTCAAAAGCCTCTGGGCGGTGGGACACGGCCCGTGGTGGCATGTACTACGGCGTGGGTGTTGGCTCAAACTTGGCGGGTCGTGGTGGTGATTTGATCATTATTGATGATCCGCACTCTGAGCAGACGGCGATGTCGTTGAATGGGTTTGATGATGCTTGGGAGTGGTACACGGGGGGTCCTCGCCAGCGTTTGCAGCCCGGTGGAGCGATCATTGTGGTGATGACCCGGTGGTCTGAAAAGGATTTGACGGGTCAATTGATCCGGGCGCAGGCCCGTGACAGCTTGGCGGACAACTGGGAGGTCATAGAATTTCCTATGGAAATGCCGTCTGGTAAGCCTTTGTGGCCGCAATTCTGGTCATTTGAGGAGATGCAGGCGGTTAAGGCGTCGATTCCTTTGCCGAAGTGGAATGCTCAGTACCAACAAAACCCGACCGGCGATGAAAACGCGATTATCAAGCGGGAGTGGTGGAACGTTTGGGACAAGCAAAATATTCCCCAATTGCAGTATATTATTCAGAGCTATGACACGGCGTTTTCTAAAAGCACTAGGGCGGACTACAGTGCAATTACGACGTGGGGGGTATTTTATCCGGAGGAGGGGACGGTATCGGCATTAATTTTGTTAGATGCTAAAAAGGGTCGATGGGACTTTCCTGAGTTGAAACACATGGCCATGGAGGCGTATAAGTTTTGGGAGCCGGAAACGATAATTATTGAGGCCAAAGCCAGTGGTATGCCTTTGACGCACGAACTGCGAAACATGGGAATTCCTGTGGTAAACTTTACCCCTAGCCGGGGAAATGACAAGGTGTCAAGGGTGCATAGTGTTTCTACTTTATTTGAGAGTGGGATGATTTGGGCACCGGATGAATCTTGGGCACATGAGGTTATTGAGGAATGTGCGGCGTTTCCTAATGGGGAGCATGATGATTTAGTTGATAGCACGACACAGGCGTTGATGCGTTATCGACAGGGTAATTTTATTCAGTTGCCCACTGATTATTGGGAAGAAGAAAACGCTTCTTCAACGTTAAAACAATATTACGGGTAATTTTATGGCCGACCCATACGATTATGATTCAGACACTTCGTTGCAAGCATTGTTGCAACAACTCTATAACCCTTATGCAAACGACATTATGTTGGCGTATGGGTATCAACCCTCAACGGGCACTCCGTCGATAACGAACCCCGGAACTTATGTAGACCCGGACCCCTCTGGAACGGTTCCTTTACCGCCGCCCGGAGTGTACACGCCCCCGGACCCTTTACCGCCCTTTGATCCCGGCGTTGATCCGACCCCGGACCCCCCGCCGGACCCTCCGTCAAACCCTTGTCCGGCAGGGTACATAATGGGACCAAGAGGTGTTTGTATCCTTGATCCTACTGTGCAGCCTCCGGGGGATCCTGACCCTCCGGGGGAGCCCCCGCCCCCTTCTGGACCGCCCACGGGATACGTTAGCCCTGCCAGCCTAGAGGGTTACGACCCGTTTATACACAGCAGACGACACAGAATGTCGGGCACAAATGTTCTTGCGGGCTCTAGGCAAGAAGTTGACGCGGACGAATTTAACCGGTTGTTGGGGAACATGGAGGGTAGATACGGTGAGGGGGCTTTTTATGACCCCGAGCGCGGTTCTATTTATCACAACTACGACCCTGTTAATGATGCTAGGTATCAAAATACTTCGTATGTTCCAATTGGTATTGACCCTCGTAATTACTCGGATACGGAGGCTTTGCAAGCGGCTCATCTGGGCCTTGGTCATCAACTAGATGAAAGAGGCCGCGCAATGCGATCTCGAAACCCTATTTACACTAATGAACGAATTGACAACAAGATGTATTTTGTGGACGACGGCAAGGTGTATTCATATGACGTTCAAGACGTAGAGTATGACTCTACGCCCTCCTTTGCGCGAGGCGGTGCGGTGAGTCCTATTGCATCCCACGGCATTGGGGCTTTGTTTGCCAAAGGAAACATGTAATGAGTGCTATAGGCAAAATGTTTGACGAGCTTGACGAAAAGGCTAAAGACGAGCTTCGTAGGATGGGGCTCAACCCAGACGGTATTTTTTCACATTTTATTACCGTATCAAACAACCGAATAACGTTTAATCCGGGAACAAACAACGCTCAGATGATAGCGGTTTTAGCCGCTTCTGGCCTAATTTCCAAGGAAGATTCTCAGTGGTTTGCTCAATTTTTCACAGACCCAGAAAACGATTGGATAGTCCGTAGATTTAACGACCCCACAAGACCGTTTGATTACACTAGAGACGATTTTTCGGGATTAAACGATGAGAACTGGGCGCGAATGACGCGTCTACAAAATACGTTAAACGAGTATGTTGAAGACGCGTCTATTCCGGTCACGGATCAATTTAAACAATCGGCTCCGGGGCAAGGAGTTACCTCAAATGTGCGGATTGGCCGAGACGCGGAAGGCAACCTGTTACCTTCGGGGCCATCCACTGCGGAACAGCAAAGACAAGCAATAGACAACATTGTTGTTACGGCCGACGAAATGTCGCAGTACGACAACGTTGTTGTTGACCCTTTTGACATTCCGGACGACCCTGCTCCGCCGCCGCCCAAAGATCCGGGAAATATACCACCTCCCCCGGAAGATCTAGGGCTCCCTCCGGTCACTCCTCCGGTCACTCCCGGACCCGGCACTCCCCCGGTCACTCCCGGACCCGGAACGCTTCCCGGCACTCCCGGACCCGGCACCACCCCGATGTTTGATCTTCCTAATCTACCGGATTTTGGGAACATAAATGCTTTTATGCAAAACAAAAACGCGTTTGCACCACAACCTTCTGACGAAGAGCTTCGAGCTTTGATTCAAGAAAGAACGCAGGCCGCCCCTTCTGGACCGCCACGCGGGGGACTTGAGGGAGCAATTTCGGAAGGTTTTTCAACAGAGAAATCAACTTCGCCTTTTTCTGGTTTTAGTGGAATAGGGGGCGGGGGCTTTGGTGGTTTTGCCCCTTCTCTTATTCAAAATCTTCTACAAGACTACCTTGCCCAGCAAAATGTTCCGCCCGAGTTAGCCGCTGAAATTATTGCAGGATCGACTGCTGGGGAGGCTCGGGCACCGAGTGTTCCGCCGGAAGAAGAGGTTAAAAAAATGAACGCGGGCGGCATTGTAAGCCTAATGAAAAGAGACGATTCTCCTGTCACAGGGCAGGGGATTGAAAGCTTTTTATCTCAGAAAAACGAAGCACCCGTGAGCCGTGATCGACAAAGGGCGGCTCTTGTGCGGACAATGCAACGGCTAGAGCAAGAACAGCAGCAACAAATGGCCCAACAACAACAGCAGCAACAGCAACAAATGGCCCAACAACAGCAGCAGCAACAAGGCCCTCCACAGGGTATGCCTCCACAGGGTATGCCTCCACAGGGTATGCCTCCACAGGGTATGCCTCCACAGGGTCCTCCCGGTATGCCCCCACAAGGTATGATGCCTCCCGGCCCACCGCCCATGGCCCAAGGACCAGTGCCCACGATGCAACAGGGCATCATGCCCATGGCGGGTTAAGTTATGTCTTTAGGCGGCGCGTACACCGATTTTACTAATTTTTTGAGAAACATAGGCCGGGTATATGGCGATATAAGCCTGACCGGTCAAATCTATCGCGGGGTGGGTTCTTTGTTTCAACCGCCTCCCGGCGATATGTTACGGTTGCCTAATGCGCTTGGAGGGGGTTTTCACCCTTCGTTTATTCAAGGCATACCTCTCCCGCCGGGTGCGGAAAACAATCCAAGCCCTCTTCCGCAAGACCCCGTTTCTCAATTTGAGGACACGGTTGTTGGTCGATTTCATCGACCGTTTGATAAGCCCATTGTGACGCCGCCGCCTCAAAACACTTCGACTGTGGACCCCACTTTTGATTTTGCAGAAGGCGGCGAGGTAGCTCCTACGCTTTCGTTTTTGGAGGAAGAGCGCCCTGTTGAGCAGACTATGACGCCGGAAGAGCAGTACGGCGTCATTAAGGCTCCTGACTCACCTTTAATGGCCAAGGCTGCGGAAATATTCCGTGGGGTGGAGCGCCGTGTGGCGGGCAGTCCCGCAGAATTCATGTTGCCCGGTGGAGGCATTGCTACCGTCTTAGAGCGTAAAGCTTACGGTGAAGATCCTTCTGCTCTTGAGTATGGTTTTGCCGCGTTGGACACAACGGATGTTTTGCCCTTGGGCAAAATGGCGATATTTGCGGGGGCCGCTTCAGCTAGTGGTGTAAAAAAAATCCGTGAATTAATAGAGCGAGAGCAAATGGGCCAGACGCCCGATCAGATATTTGCAGAAACAGACACTTTTAGATCCCCCCTACATGGTCGCCCGCAATTTGAGATAGACGATACCGGCGCTAAATTACGCGAAGACAGCGATATTTTTAACGCCAACCGCCCTGTTATGCGAACAAGAGAGGGTTATCGATTTTCAGAAGAAGACATTGTGGGTCGGACGGACGTTGAAAGTGGTTTTGGAAGGGTTATTGAACCCGGAGAAACTTTTAACGCTACGGAGCGAAGTTCTCAGGTGTATAGTCCATTTATTGCCAAAAATTTATCCCGAGAAAGAGTGAGTTTTGAGTCTAAAGGGATGCAGTATTTAGAAGAAATACTAGATCATCCTGAACTGTACAGAGAATACCCCACGGCTAAAAGAATTAAAGTAGAAGAAGTTCCTTTAAATTTTAGAGATCGATCTCAGGTAAACGGTTTATTTGATCCTGTAACAGAAACTATCTACATAAACTCAAGTAACCTTGAGGGTAAGCCAGAACTAATCGTACCTAAATTGTTTCATGAACTTCAACATTGGGTACAGGACCAAGAGGGCTTTCCTGCCGGGGACTCTGTTAGAGATATTCCCGAAAATTTAGTGCAAAAAATGCAAACTCTTCGTCAAGAGTTTGTAAATTTAGAAAACCAAACAGCTTCTTTTTTAAAGCCTATTGTAAAAAGTGCATTTAAATCCGTAGGGGAACTTACCGAAGCCCAAAAAAGTTTATCAAGACTAAAAACTTCTTCAGAGGCAATAGAACAACAAAGTAAAAGACTTGCTCAAAAACTACGTTTTTTTTATGCCGACTACACAGATGCTTTGGCGAAAGGGCGTCAGTCGGGCACCTTTGCTGATTTCATACGAGAAAACGCAAAGCCCGGAGATTTTGGTGTTTTAGACGAGTTAAAAAGCGGGGCCGGTCCAACAGACGCCATTTCGGATTTTTCTAGAGTAGTTACAAAATCAGGGCGTGAATCTACGTTAGACGCATTGGGGCCTCTGTTTAAAAGAATGGATAATTTAGGGGAGGAAGGATTTGAACTTTCTTACCAAGCTAGATTACAGGGAGAGAGGGCATTTCAAGATTACAGTTCGACCGCAGGAGAATATGAGGCGCGTATAGTCGAAGAAAGCTCTAAAGAGGCAGGAAGAATCCCGCCAACCCCTGCTCAAAGATTAGAGGAAGAGCGAGATAGGATGCTTGTACGGGCAGAACGGCAAGCCATAAAGAATAAAGAAAACCCCTACACCACTACGACGCGACCAGAAAATATCCGTTTTGCCGAAAGATTTCCGCCCACCTCAGAGGTTTTTGATGATTTTGGCAACGTGCGCGTTCCCGAGCAAAAAGCCGCAGGCGGCGGCGTAGGCAGTCTTGCCCCTGTTGCGAGAAACATGTTTAATGGATCTGATATTAAGCGCGGCGTCGGCGCGTACATCCCATACACTAGGAGATAACGAATGAAAAAGTGTATCGCAGGTTTGGCTGCTTTGGTTGTGATGGCCGCAACAGCGCAGACAGTAATACTGTTTGATGACGGGTTGCAGTACACGCTTGAGCCTAACGAAAAGGTCTATGTTACGAATTACTCAAAGCTGTATCAGATGCAAAGTTACAGCAAGGGCGACGTAAAGCTAACCAAGGTTTTGCCAACTACGAAGCGCGACCATGTTCCTGTCGAAACGGGAGCGCAGGGCGGCGTGGGCACGCCCGAGTGGTGCGAGACATATATACCGTGGTCCGAGGGCCTTACGTTTGACATGATCACGTGGCAGAGACAGTGCGATGTGACAAATGATGGCGTTTACGACATGTGTGATTACTATGAGCCCACCGGCATTTCCTCGTTTGAGGAGCTTGAATGGCAAGATCGATGCAACGATGGGAACCCTTGGGATGGATCGTGATAGAATAACGCGGAAACTCTAGGGATTATTTATGGCAAACGGTGACGATAAAGCACTTCTTTCGTCTTTAATGGACAGCGCGGCAGGTCCGGAAATTGATGAAGCGAGCATGGAGCTTGACATAGAGGTCGCGGCTCCCGGCACTTTTATTAGTTCTGTCAACGACATTATCCCAGAGGGTATTGAAATTGAGGAGCAGGAAGATGGTGGCGTCATTGTTGACCTTGATCCGTTGGCCATGGTTGGTCTTGGCGGCGGCGATTTCTCTGCTAACTTGGCAGAGGAGTTGGACGATAGAGCGTTGGGCGAGTTATCTTCTGGATTACTAGATGATTTTGAAGCCAACAAATCTTCTCGGGCCGAGTGGGAGGATGCGTATTCCAAGGGTTTAGATCTTTTGGGGTACAACTACGAGGAGCGCACGATGCCGTTTCGTGGCGCGACGGGTGTAACGCATCCGTTGTTGGCGGAGGCGGCCACGCAATTTCAGGCGCAAGCTTTTAATGAGCTTTTGCCGCCATCGGGTCCTGTTCGCACACATGTTGTGGGGGAGAAGACCAAATCTAATGAAGCGCAGGCGTTTCGTGTAAAAGAGTTTATGAACTACTACATCACGAATGTGATGGAGGAATACACGCCTGAGTTTGATCAGATGTTGTTTTACTTGCCTTTGGCGGGTTCTACGTTTAAGAAAGTGTATTTTGATGAAGCGATTGATCGTGCGGTCAGCAAGTTTGTTCCGGCAATAGACATTGTTGTTCCTTATGGGGCCACGGACCTTGATTCATGTGAGAACATTACTCAGGTTGTGAAGATGTCCATGAATGACTTGCGTATTCGTCAGGTCATGGGGTTTTACCGAGACATTCCTGTTTTGCCGTCTCAGTCGGATTCAAGTCAAGTATCTGATGAGATGGACAAACTGAATGGCGTAGAGCCTAGTCATTTGGATTATGAATGCACATTGTTGGAATGCCATGTGAACTTGGATCTGCCCGGTTTTGAGGAGATGGGGGAAGATGGTGAACCAACGGGAATTAAAATTCCTTACGTTGTTACGCTTAGTGAGGATAATGGACAGATACTTGCCATTAGACGAAATTATAAAGAGGACGACGAAAGGCGACGAAAGATTCAATATTTCGTCCATTACAAGTTTCTTCCGGGGTTTGGATTTTACGGACTTGGGCTTATCCACACTATTGGCGGCCTATCCAGAACAGCTACGGCGGCGCTTCGCCAGCTTATTGATGCTGGCACTCTCTCTAATCTGCCTGCTGGTTTTAAAGCTAGAGGGCTTAGGGTCCGAGATGATGACGAACCTTTACAGCCGGGTGAATTTAGGGACGTAGATGCGCCGGGGGGCGCGATCCGAGATTCTTTGATGCCTTTGCCTTTCAAAGGTCCTGACGGCACGTTGATGCAGCTTCTAAGCTTTGTGGTGGATGCGGGTCGTAGGTTTGCCACTATCACAGACATGAAGGTTGGAGACGGCAACCAGCAGGCTCCTGTGGGCACTACGGTAGCGTTATTGGAACAGGGCTCACGGGTCATGAGTGCGGTGCATAAGCGCCTGCACTACAGCATGAAGCAGGAGTTTAGGCTTCTAGCCAAAGTGATGTCGGAGTACTTGCCGCAAGAATACCCTTACGCTGTTTCTGGTGGGGATCGCACGGTTATGCGGGAGGATTTTGACGACCGCGTAGATGTGGTTCCAGTGTCTAATCCGAATACGTTTTCTCAGGCACAGCGCATTGCAATGGCGCAGTCTCAGCTTGAAATGGCCCAGCAAGCGCCACAGCTTCACGACCTTCACGAAGCCTATCGACGCATGTACGAAGCGTTAGGAATCAATGACATAGACAAGCTTCTTATAGCACCTTCTTCTGATGAGCCGATTCCAAAAGACCCGGCACAAGAGAATATGGACTCTATGGATATGGTTCAGATGAAAGCATTTGAGGGTCAAGACCATGATGCTCATATTCGCACACACTTAACGTTTGCATCGTCGCCCATGTTGCAACAACTGCCTCCCGTAGGTTTGGCTTTACAGAAGCATGTTATTGAACACGTAAAGTTAAAATCGCAAGAAACGGCTATGGCGCAGATGTTGCAACAAACAAACGGGCAGGCTTTGACGCCGGAATTAGAGCTTCAACTGGAGTCCATGGTGGCACAGATCAACGCACAAGAGTTCCAGAAGCTAAAGCAGATTGCCGCAGAAGTAAGTGGTCAGGGTCAACAAGGGCCGGATCCTTTGATACAATTGAAGCAACAAGAGCTTCAAATGGATCAACAAAAGTTCCAGCAGGATTCTCAGTTGGATCAAGCCGAGTTGCAGCTTGATCAACAACGTATGCAAAACAAGGCTACGGAGTTCCAGCAAAGGCTTGCTAGTCAAGAACGGCAAACGCAGGCACGTATTGATGCGGCGTTGGAGCGCGAATTACTCAAACAACAGTTTGACAGGAATCAATGATATGAAAGTTAAAGTGAACGGCGCTCCGGCGGCAAACGCGCCTAAGCCGGTAAACAAGGCGGTAATTGATGGTCAGGGCTCTATTCCATACGCTTCGGCAAAGGTAGAAAAAACGCCCGATATTGCAATGGGTAAAGTAACCACGGGTAAAAAACGAGGCATGGGTGCCGCGTTACGTGGTTCACGTTTTACTAGCTGCTAGGAGAAAACCATGAGATATGACCCAAGCATGATGACTCCGGAGCAACTTGCCGCCATGGAGGCGTCGGCCATACATGGAATACATAGCAGTATGTCGGGTTATCAAAAGCCCGACAAAGATCCATATGCAGGCACGGGGCTTGCGGGCACGGGAGGGATTAAAGGTCAGCAGGTAAACTATACGAGCGACCTTGGCTACGAGCCGGAGTTTGTGCCGCCACAAGAATTGAACTACATAAGCGACCTTGGCTATGAGCCCGAGCGACCCGTAAACCAAAATTTCCAGTCGATAATAGACAGCTTGGGCCCTCCACGCACAGCAAACACAGGAAATTCCACCGGGGCATTGGGAATCAACCCCGACACGGGCGACACTTTCCTTCCTAATAGTCAGCCTCAGATAGGGGATCCCATACCGCCCGGTTTCTTGGATGGTCTCATCCCAGATGATACGGGTTTCTTTGGGGGTCAAGGTCCCGGACAACCTCCTACGTTTCGACCCCCGCCCTCGTTGTCGCCTTTTGGAAACTCTATAAGACCGCAACAACAATTTAATCCTTACGGTGGCGGCTTTGGCGGTGGATTTCCTCCCAGAAACCCCTATGGCACAGGAGGGATTGGAGGGTTTTTTAGCCAGTTAGCCCAATTAAGCCCAGAACAATACGACATGGGCATGAATCGTTTCCAACAATTTAACCAACAATTTAACCAACAACCTTCGTATGGCGGTGGCTTTGGCGGACAGAGGTTTCAGCCTCCGATGAGGCCACAGCAACAGTTTAATCCTTACGGTGGTGGTTTTGGCGGACAGAGGTTTCAGCCTCCGATGAGGCCACAGCAACAGTCTAATCCTTACGGTGGTGGCTTTGGTGGACAGAGGTTTCAGCCCCCGATGATGCCACAGCAACAGTTTAATCCTTACGGTGGCGGGTTTGGTGGACAAAGGTTTCAGCCCCAGATGATGCCACAGCAACAATTTAATCAGTTTGGCGGCGGGTTTGGTGGTTTTAACCAAGCGCCCAATCCTTTTGGCGGAAGCTTCAACAGCCCTCTAAGACAGTTTATGAATCCGCAAATTTTGCCGTTTAACATGCAACCAATGACGGGTACTACGCCGCCTCAACAACCAATACTCCAAGGCCCATCTGGACTCCAAGGCCCATCTGGCGGCGGCGCTGGTCGTATGGCCGCTCCGGGCACTAACATGGCAACGGGACAGGCCCCCGAAACAGCGTCTTATGTTAGCAGTCCAGAAATAGACGCCCCACAAGCCCCGGCTTCAATGTTCTAATGGCTTGGCAAGCACTCATTTCTCCGATAACCAGTTTGGTTGGAGGTTACCTCAACAACAAGCATGAGCAATCACAGGCAAAGCACCAAGCAAAATTACAGGTTATTCAGAACGACGCCGATTGGGAATCCAAGATGGCGGATGCTTCTGCGGCAAGCTGGAAAGATGAGTTTTGGACAATTGTTCTTGCGGTGCCGTTGTTTTCTCTTGGTTGGAGTATCGTCGTTGATGACCCTACTATTGTTGACAGGGTTCACAACAGTTTTGCTGCTTTGGATACTTTGCCAGATTGGTATCAGTATTTATTGTTTCTTGCAGTATCTGCGTCATTTGGAATCCGTGGTGCTGACAAGCTCATGAAGCTTAGGAAACAATGACCCCGGAGCAGTTGAACGCGTGGCGGATTATTCCCAGATTGTTAATGTTTGCCATGATTGCAATGACCTACCGAACAGTTGAGTGGTTTATGGGACTGCCCGATCCAAATCCAGAGCAAGCGGCATTGGTTTCGGTTATGACAGGCGCTCTCACGGGCGCGTTCGGGTTGTTTCTTGGCAAAAAAGAATGAGCTACAAATATTTCAAGAAAGAAGAGTTTGCTTGTCAAGAAACGGGAGAAAATGAAATATCTTCGCAGCTTGTTAGCAAATTAGACGAACTTCGCGAAGCGTGTGACTTTCCGTTTCACATAACTTCGGGGTACAGATCCCCAAGCCATACCATAGAAAAAGCCAAAATTAAGCCGGGAACACACGCGCAGGGCATCGCGGCGGACATTCATGCAGACAATGGCATAGAACGTCGAAAGATTGTAGAAGAAGCTTTGAAGCTAGGCTTTAACGGCATAGGCGTGGCAAAAACGTTTGTTCACGTTGATATTCGTACCACCAGCCCCGTGATGTGGACATATTAGTTGCCTCTCTTAGATTGTCGTGTTATATAGATAAGATATTCTAAGATGGAGCGCATGTGGATTCTTTATACTTAGCTCAGTTTATTCAACGAGCCATAAAAGATCGCCGTGTTCAAATTTTAGAGTTGTTAGAAAACAACCACGTAAAGTCGATGGAGCATTATCAAAACCTAATGGGCGAGCTATCGGCACTTAACTTTATTGCACAGGAACTCTCGGGCCTGCTAGAACAACAGGAGCTATCCAATGACTGATTTGGCTGAAAAAGTCGATCTTGAAGCCGCCGCAGAAGGCGTAAAAGCTTTATATAAAGCACCTCAACCAAAAGTACTTGATCCAACTTCTATGGACACAAGTCTTTTGTCTCGTATGCCGCAACCAACCGGGTGGAGAATGTTAATTCTCCCGTATCGTGGAAAAGAAACCACGGACGGAGGCATCTATATTCCTAACAAAGTGTTAGACGACACACAAATCCAAACAGTAGTTGGATATGTGATAAAGCAAGGTCCTCTTTGTTACAGAGACGCCGAAAAGTTTCCCGAAGGAGCGTGGTGTCAGGAAAAAGATTGGGTAGTTTTTGCCCGATATGCGGGATCTAGGTTCCGTATTGACGGCGGAGAATGCCGAATTTTGAACGATGATGAAATTTTAGCAACCATAGATAACCCAGAAGATATTCTGAGTCTTTAAGGAGGTAATCAGCATGGCTAATGCTGCGGAAGAAGCTCAATTTGAGTTAGATGTAGGTGATGCTCAAGAAACAGAAGTTGAGGTTGAAGCAGAAGAATCTTCTGCGCCAGCCTCCGAACCCGAAGAACAAGAAATAGAACAGTACAGTGAATCTGTTCAAAAACGCATTAATCGCCTAACAAAGAAAATGCGGGATGCGGAAAGAGAGCGCGAGGAGGCGTTAGTTTACGCCAAAAACGTTCAAGCAGAATCCACTCAAATCCGACAAAGGATGGAGAATTTAGACCAAGGCTACATGTCCGAATATGGTGGGCGTTTGGCGTTGCAACAACAACAAGCGGAAGAAAAACTCCGCCGTGCCGTGGAATTGGGCGATGCGGATGCCACCGTCAGTGCTCAAAAAGACCTGACCAACTTGTCTGTAGCTGTAAATAATTACTCTACCGCGCAACGACAAGCCCAGCAAAACGCGCAAGCCCAGCAGTACTACCAACAACAGGCCGCACAAGCCGCACAACAACAGCAACAGGTTCAACAAGAAATTAAACCGGACGGAAAGGCAGAAAACTGGGCCGGTCGAAACTCATGGTTTGGTCAAGATGAAGCAATGACTTTTGCTGCTTTTGGGATTCATAAAAGACTTATTGAAGATGAAGGATTTGATCCCACAAGTGATGACTACTATAATGAGCTTGATTCTAGAATTAAGCGGGAGTTTCCGCATAAATTTGGAGAAGGACAATCCGTTAGCCGCAAACCCGCTCAAACGGTGGCTGGCGTCTCTCGTTCATCTGGGCGCAGTAAAAGGGTCAAACTCTCCCCGACCCAAGTAGCAATTGCTAAAAAGTTGGGAGTGCCGCTTGAAGAATACGCGAAATACGTTAAGGAGTAATACCATGTCCGAAGAGAAGAAAAGCTTTGAGGGCATTAAACGCTCCTCACGTGAAGCAGCGACAAGGGAGAAACAGGGACGGCGTAAGCCTTGGGCTCCCCCGTCTATGCTAGATGCACCGCCTGCTCCGGAGGGCTATAAACATCGGTGGATTCGTGCAGAAGTGCGTGGTTTTGACGACACGAAAAACATTTCTGCAAGGTTGCGGGAAGGCTATGAGCTAGTACGGCAAGACGAATACCCCGAGTTTGAAGCGCCGGTAATCGACTCAGGTAAATATGAAGGTGTGTTTGGTGTGGGTGGATTAATGCTCGCTCGCATACCGCTTGAGACAGTTCAAGAACGCGCTGAGTACTTTACTCAACGAAACGCGGATCAAATGGAAGCTGTTGAAAGTGATATGTTGCGAGAAAACGCTCATCCAACGATGACAATCGGGAAATCCGAGCGTCAGAGTCGTGTAACTTTTGGCGGCCCCAAAAAATAGGGCCGCACAGAACGGAGAAACTATCTCATGGCAAATCAAGAAACTGCCTTTGGTCTTCGTCCTGTTGGTCTAGTAGGAAGCGGTGTTAATAGCACCGGGGTTACTGAGTATGAAATTGCCAGTAACAACACCAATGCCATTTTTAATGGTTCAATTGTTGTTCCTCTTGCCGCAGGCGTAATCGACCAAGCTGGAGCCACCAATGGCGGCACAACGCAAGCCCTTGGTGTTCTCGTCGGGGTTCAATACCACGATTCCACCCAGAAGAAGCCTGTATGGCTTAACTACTGGCCCGGATCAGGTAGCGTGTCGGTAGACACCAACTACCCGGTAAAAGCTCTTGTGGCTGATAACCCCAACCAACTGTTCGTCGTAGCGGCGGATGCCACCCTCACTGACCGAGCCACTGCCTTGGCGGCTGTTTTTGCTAATGCTAGTTTGGGAACTTCTGCTCGTACCGGTTCTACCGATACAGGCAAGTCTAACTCTCAACTAGGCGTAAGCACTATTGCCACCACTGCAACGCTACCTTTGCGTATTGTAGGTTTGGTTGATGATGACGCTAACAATGATTATGCGTCAGCGGGTGCTCATCTTCTTGTTCGATTGAACGCACATTTCAACGCAGCCACGCGGGCGTTTGCTTCTCAAACAACCGCTGACTCAACTGGTATTTAAGGGAGATTAAGTAATGGCTATTTCTCGCGCACAACTGGCGAAGGAGCTTGAGCCCGGACTGAACGCTCTCTTCGGCCTTGAGTATGATCGCTACGAAAAAGAGCATTCTGAGATCTTCGACGAAGAATCTTCAGACCGTGCTTTTGAAGAAGAAGTAATGCTGTCTGGTTTCGGCACTGCGCCGGTTAAATCAGAAGGTGGTTCTATTTCGTTTGATGACGCGCAGGAGACTTTTACTGCTCGTTATACTCACGAAACCATCGCTCTGGCCTTCAGCATCACTGAAGAGGCTATCGAAGACAATCTTTATGATCGTCTTGCTTCTCGCTACACCCGTGCTTTGGCACGATCTATGTCACAAACCAAGCAGATCAAAGCCGCTTCCATCCTGAACAATGCGTTCAGCACTGGTTCTCCAGTGGGTGATGGCGCTGCTCTGTGTTCTTCTGCCCACCCTTCTTTGTCTGGCAACCAGCGTAATCAACTGTCTGTAGCTGCGGATCTCAACGAGACTTCGCTTGAGCAGATGCTGATTGACATCGCGGGTTTCACCGATGAGCGTGGTCTGAAGATTGCGGTACGTGGCATGAAGCTGATTATCCCGAAGGAACTGCAATTTATTGCAGAAAGAGTTATTAACTCTAACCTCCGTCCGGGTACGGCTGACAACGACACCAACGCAATGAAGTCTATGGGTATGATCCCGGATGGCGCTGTTGTAAACCACTTTTTGACCGATACGGATGCGTTTTTCCTCAAGACTGACGCTCCTAACGGCTTTAAGTTGTTTAACCGTAGCCCCATTAAGACTGCTATGGAAGGTGACTTCGACACTGGCAACATGCGCTTTAAGGCGCGTGAGCGTTACAGTTTCGGCGTTTCTGATTGGCGTTGTGTCTTTGGCTCCCCCGGAGCTTAAAAACGGAAGCCGCCTTCGGGCGGCTTTTTTGTTCCACGTGGAACATTTATGTTAATATAAATTTTTCCTGACAGCCTTATACTGAGGCTGACACTGGCCACGACAGGAGAACCTCATGGCTAATACTACTTTTAACGGTCCCGTCCGTTCTGAAAACGGTTTCTCAGACATTACCAAAAACTCTACTACCGGCGCTGTAACCAGCACGATGACGCTTTCTACTTATGAAACGACAATTACGGTAGCTGATGGTGCCACCACGGGCAAAGAATCTGCGATTGGCATCCCAGATAATTTTATTCCTATGGGCGTCACGATTGCTGTAACCACTGCCGCCGCAAACGCCGTAAACCTTCAAGATATTGGCACAGACGCCGATACGGACGGTTTTGTTGACGGTATCTCCGCCGCTGTAAATTCCACCGGTTTTAAAGGGTTTTTCCCATGTAACGGTGTTCTTGGTATGTCCGGTGGAACAACTCCCGCCGCCACAGGCACAGCGGATGAGGTTGAGCTTGTTGTTTCGGGTGACCCCGGCGGCGACACAGTTATTGCTTTGAAGTTTTTTGGAATTTCCAGCACTTCTGACGCATCCTAACGGGAGAAAGCCATGGCTAATTCAGACGTAAAATCAAAACGTCTGACCGGGACAGGCTCTGCTGGTGTAGGGCCTGCTCGTATTCGTCAGATTCAAGTTTTAACCGCCCCGGGTACGCCACGTTTAACCGTCACAGACGGC
>MDTG01067845.1_pt1 | contig 16379 bp, 19 predicted proteins | sample 811421 | NCBI WGS metagenome assembly MDTG01 (sample SAMN05326645, study PRJNA326480) | marine metagenome | isolation source: seawater | place: Pacific Ocean: South East | collected 2011
AATTTAATTTTTTTTCTTATTTTCTTGGGTTTCGATACATTTTTTAAAAAAATCAATTGTGCTATCACTTCCATCCATTTGCTGGAGTTTCATTGATGAAAAGCGTCCCGCGGCCAATGCTACTGCCCACTCATCACCATATATTTTTGAGAATTTTTGCAGGTGATTTTCAATTTTATCTCTTATTAAAGCATATTTCTTCTCTTTTTCATATTTGCGCTGTTCAATCATATCAGGAAAGGAAATTACATTGGATTTTGTTTGCATGTTGTTACAAACGACAATTTTAAAAAAAATTTAATAAAAATATTTATTAAAATTGAAATTGTCGTTATATAATATGATTGATATATTATGACTATAAAAAAACAATCTAAATCATTAGTACCTGTCTCTAAATCTGATTTGCCTGTGGTCAAAGCTGGAGATAATAAAAATCCATTAGATATATCAGAGAAACTACAGCATTTAAAAAATAGAGATGAAGTAAGGAAGTTTTTACCTGACATTCTTGGAAAATGTCTTGCGAGAATTTGGATAGATTCAGATTTTAGAAATCAATTTTCAAAAGATCCACAACAAACTCTTGAATATAACGGAGTTTATCTGCCTGAAGACATGAATATTGAATTTCAAAAACCAAATTCAGATAGACCTCGTATAGTTGTTTATGAACAAAGACCAAACTCCAAATTTAAGTTACGTATTCTCTATTTACAACTTGTAATGATGGCTGGTAGGTAAAATTTGAGATATTTAACATTTATTCTTTTCTATCTAATTTATTTCGTTCCTATATCATCTAATGAAATACCTAATGATGACGATTATTATAAACAAGGTATTGAAAATTATAAAAAAGCAAAGTTTTCAGAAGCATACATAATTTTTCAAAATTTAGCCGACAAAGGAAATAGAGATGCTCAATTTAATGTCTCAAATATGTACACAAATGGAGTTGGAATCACTCAGGACTTCAAAAAAGCCTTAAAATGGAGTTGGATGTGCTCCCTGGGTGGAGAAAAAAAATGTTTAGAAAAAATTAGTTTTTTAAAAAAAAAGTTAGATCAAAAAACAATCGAAGAAATTGCTATCGAACTAGAGAATGAGATAGAAAAATCTGTTTATCAAAATAGAAACATTAATGACGCATTAAAACTTGGTTTTTGGTACGAAATTTTTTCTCCGTCAGCAAATCTTGAAAAAGCCTATGTCTGGTATTCAGTTGCAGTAAGTGGTGGTCTTTATAAAGCAATGAATATACGTGAAAGAGTAGGAAATCAAATCGAATCAGAAAATATTGTAAAGCTTCAAACTGAGGCTAATAAAATCTATAATCAGATTAAATACTTCACTTTTAACGGGGGAGAAAAATGAAATATAAAGTTCATTGGATTATTGATGGAATAGTTGATGTAGATGCATCATCGAAAGAAGAGGCTGAAAAGAAAATTCAAGAAGAACTGGAAGAATATGTTAAGAGTTCAGATAAACTGATGAATGTTTTCATTGCTAAAGTAATTCAAGGAAGCGCTTACTTACCTGGATCGAATGATGAAAAAGAAAATGAAGAAAAAAACTAAAATGTTTAATGTATTAATTAGTCTAATTCTCTTATCTCTTCCAATAACTTCAAATGCTACAACTGGAAGAATGTATGCACCCGAAGAAGGCACTTTTGACAGAAGAAAAAGAATTGTTATACAACCTATATGTAGATTAATTAAACAAACAATTGTTCCTGGGGATGTTGTTTGCGAGTATGTCTCACAAAAAAGAGGAGAAAAAAATAAACAGATTTTTTTAGGTGCTCCGAATGAGATTTGCCAAAGAGAAATAACTTGTCCAGCAAAGTAAGCTATTATAGAAGAAGAAGAAGATGTTGGGAAATTCTTGAACCTGGTGAAGAAAACGATGTTGTAAGTAAAAAAGCTGATTTATTTTTATTATGTTTAATTTCCTTAAATATTTTTTCCGTAATTCTGGAAACTGTTGAATACCTTTATATAAATTACAAAATTGTATTTCAATATTTTGAAATATTTTCAGTTACAATTTTTTCGATTGAATATATTGCCAGAGTCTGGTCGTGTGTAGATCAAAAAGGTATAAAAAAAAATAATCTTAAAATGAGAATAAGATACATCTTTAGTCTCCCTGCAATTATTGATCTTATGGCAATACTGCCGAGCATCATAGCACTTATTGCTCCAAGTGTTGATCTAAGATTTATTAGGGCTCTTAGAATAATAAGATTATTAAAATTTTCAAGGTATTCTAGCTCAATTAATAGCCTATTGTTTGTTATTTGGGATCAAAGAAAATCATTCGGTGCAGCCTACTTTATACTATTTATAGCTTTAATTATATCCTCAAGTGGAATGTATTTGGTTGAAAAAGATATTCAACCAGAAAAATTTGGTAGTATCCCTCACGCTATGTGGTGGGCAATTGCTACAGTTACAAGTGTTGGATACGGTGATGTAACTCCTATCACTCCATTAGGAAAGTTTTTCGGATCCATCATTATGATACTTGGAATTTTGACTGTAGCGCTTCCATCTGGAATTTTAGCCGCAGCATTTACAGATTTTACAAGAAGAAATCAAAAAAAATATGAAGAAAAGTTAAAGGATATGCTGGCTGATGATATAATTGACGATAGTGAGAGGTTAGAACTCAGAAAACTTTCAGAAAAACTTAATCTCTCAGAAGAAGACATCGTTTCAATTGAAGAAGAAAATATTCATAAAAAAAATTAACCAACAGCTCCAATAAAATTTGTTATACCCGTGCTCACTCTTTTAGAACATTCATGTAATGCCTCTAATTTTTTAAAAATTGTTTCATCTTCTCTTGTATAATCTATGTTTTTTTCTCCAATATAATTTGATTCCTCTCCATAATTTGAAAGATCAATTTTTTTTCTTCCTACCGGAAAAATTTTTCTCAATATCTCAACAGCTTCAACAACTTCAAATCTTATCAATTTTGCAATTACCTCATCTCTTGTTACACCTGACTGATCACTAAATTTGGGAACTTGAACAGAAAGTAAAAAAATTTCATGAAAAATTGCTACTCGTATTCCATGCATTAATAAAAGTTCATCTCGAATTTCTTTTTCAATCACTCTTCCCCTTCCAACCGCAATTCTCCCTTTTGATTTTCGACCTAAAATCCAATTTCTTATCTCCATATATTCTTGGTGTAAAACTCGATAAACTTTGTTTAATCTCCAATGGACATCAAATGATTCTAATAATTCAGCAACAGATTTCATATTTTGACTTCTATTTATATCAGCTGTTCTTGTTGACCAAGATAACCACATTCCAGGATCAAAACAATCAATATAAGCTTTTAGAACCTCAATATCACTGAAAGCAAAAGCATATTTAACAATATCCATAATTCTTTTAAATCGTTCAGAGTTTTTATAATAGTCTGTAAACTTTTTTGGGTCCTTTCTTAAAAAATTTCCAACTCCTCCTAAAGTATTAGCCAGCATACCTAATTGTTGCAGCACGCTATTTTGCGGGATTGCTCGAGTTTGACTTGGATGATACACAAGAGTTTTGGTGCCACTCTCATGTTGTCTTTTCACAGACCTAGACCCAGTCGAATACAAAATATTTGAACCGAATACATTTAATAATGCTGCATAATTTGGATCATCCATTATTTTCGTATTAAATTGCTTAATAGTATTTACAAATTCTATTCCAAAGTCAGGAGATAGGTATAGGGGATCACTCAGGTGTTCCTTACTTTTAGACAAACAGAATTCTGATATTCTCGTCAGAGCGGCATAAGATAAATCAGGGTTGAAAAAATATTGATATCCGTCACCTCCTTGAAAACTATACTCTTGGGAAAGTTCAATCTTCCAATCATTCAATTTATTTCTAGTATAATTACAATTAATGTATTTCAGCCTATTTTCTAATGAAATAGGATGTCCCCCTCTTCCGATCGATTCGCCGTGAGTATCAAAAATGACTAACTCTAATTCTGAAAGATTATTTTTTGAGAGAACTTTTGCAATTTTGCGTTGTAAATTTTCTATTGAAAGTACAGCAGCTGTTTGCCCCAAGTATCTTCCAGCGTCAGAAAAACCTGTTTGAATGCATATCCTACCTCTTTTTAAAAGATATTTTCTGTAATAAGGGTTTTTTATCAAAGTTTCTACAACTAAATGACCAGTAGCAAGAGCTTTCTCAGTTTCAAATAGAGGCGAAATGTCTATTTTTGAATCAATATTGAACAATTTTGCAAAATAAAGAGCCGTTAAAGCTGTTAAGGCAAAATCACATTCTGCAATTAAAAATCTTATTGGTTGATTCACATCAATATACTTAAACATTTGTGCCATGATCATGAAGTATCTTTTAGCATTCATATTTTCGTCAAGTATAGTTCCAAAGTTTATTTTCACAGGGGAAACTTTTTCAATCAATTTTGAAACTGCATTTAAATAAGTAGTCTTATTTGAAGGGTCATCAGGGGCTCCATGAAGGTTTATCTCTTTAGCAATTGCATTATTTAATTGATTAGCGTTTAGTCTTACCTGTGTTCTTCCCAATCCTAAAGCATAGTTTTGAATTTCTGTTTTAAATATTTGAATATCTAATAACAAACTTTCACTATTCTTTATTTTAGAATTTTTTACTAAATCAAACAGCTTATTTAGGTCAGAATTGACTGAAACCATATCAACTATTGATTTATCTTTATTATCAAACATAAATTTTGAAATTTTTTTTATCTCATCTATATCATTTATTAACCCTTTTTGATTCAATCTTTCAAAAATCATGTTTGTTATTTTCAATCCTTCAAAAAAAGTCTTTTGAATTTTTGAAGAGATTCTTTTACAAGCTACAGCTGAAATTCTTTTAGATATTTTCAAAAAACTTTTATTATAAATATCTAACTGTTCACATTTTACTTTTAGTCTTTTGCAAAAAGTATCAACCCATGAAATGTCTCCTCTTCCATCAACATCATAACCTACCCAGGTATGTAAAGAAAAAATTTTGGGAACTAGGTTATGATATTGTTTGGGATAAATCTTTTTTGAAACAACTAGAACTTGTTTGTAAAACTCTCTGAGGGCAATTTGTAAATTCTTTAATGCATAAATAGATAAACCATGCTCATAATCAAGAGTAATATCTTTATCAGGTCTTTGTTCAGTTTTAAAAATTTTTTTTATTAAAATTTTTAATTCATTAAGATCGATGCCTTTACCATGAACATTTGTCATGGTAGCCATATTTGCTAAACTCTCTATCATCTTAAAAGAATTACCGAAAGTAGGATGTGCAGTTAGAACTATTCCAAAAATATTTTTCTCAACTTTTTTTTTAAAAATTTCAAATTCAATTGTGTTTCCATTTTCGTCTTTTGATAAATTTGAAACTAAAGTCTTAATCGTTATGTTATTTTTTTCTTTATCAAGTTCACCGATATATTTGCGTAATCTATCTGCTCTAAATCCAAGTGAGCCAACAGCTAATCTTTGAATTAAGGCTTCTAAAGCCGAATAGTTTAATTTTTTTTTCTCTATTCTTCTGGAAATATCAAGAGCTAGCATAGTTATTGAATTACTGAAAGGATCTTTTTCTGCTCCAGCTCTAATTTTATCTAAGTCTTTCTGCAATGCTTTTCTCAAAGTTTGTGTATCAACATCCTCGTCTACCTGAAAACAGCTCCATGTTTCTGGTAAAAGTGGTTTTCTGTATAAATCCATTTCAGAATGTGATAACTTTCTGATATTAATACTTGTCATTTGCTTTTTAATTCGTTAACTCTTGAATAAATTAATACTAATCTTTATTTTTAATAAAAAATCAAGTAATTATTTAAGTTAAATTCATAGTATTTCAATTAATGGCATTATTAGAAGAAAAAGTTTTAAGTATTCATCATTGGACTGACAAAACATTTAGTTTTACCACAACTAGGAACGATTCATTTAGATTTAAAAATGGAGAATTTGCGATGATAGGACTTAACATTGATAATAAACCATTACTTAGGGCTTACTCAGTGGCTAGTGCAAATCATGAGAATCATCTTGAATTTTTGTCAATTAAAGTTCCCAACGGTCCATTGACAAGTAAGCTACAACACATAAAAATAAAGGACACGATTTTAATTAATTCAAAATCAACTGGCACACTTGTGTGTGACTATTTACTTCCAGGAAAAAACTTATACCTTTTTTCAACTGGAACCGGTCTAGCACCATTTATGAGTATAATTCGTGATCCTGAGACCTATGATAAATTTGAAAAAGTAGTTCTCACACATACAGTTCGTATTCCTGAAGAACTAGCATACAGAGAACTTCTAGAAAATCTGAATAATGATGCAGTTTATAAAGAGGTTACCAAGCAAAATTTTATATATTTTAATACTGTTACAAGAGCTAATTGGCCTAGAACTGGAAGAATAACTCAATGGATCAGAGAAAATAAACTCTGGCAAGAACTAAAGTTAGACAAATTTGATCCAAAAATAGATAGAGTAATGATCTGCGGCTCAGAGGAGATGACGGCTGATTTGAAAGGTATATTTGAAAACTTAGGTTGCACTGAAGGTTCAACTAAAGAGCAAGGATCATTTGTCATAGAGAAAGCATTTGCAGAAAAATAGCTCCCTAATAGAATTAATTTATTTTGATTTTCCCTTTTGGAGAGTTGATATTTGCAAGCTAACTTTAGCAATTGGAAGTATTAGTTACATAGAAAAAGAAATTTCAAGAAAATATTTTATTTTAAATAAAGAAAGTAACGAGTTTCCTTTTGGTCAGGTTCCAGTGCTAAAAATAAATAATCAAATAATTGCACAAACAGCAGCCATGGTCCGATATTGTGGAAAATTGGCAAATTTATATCCCTCTGATTTTTTAGATTGTGCTAAAATAGACCAAGTTATAGATTACGCTAATGATATTACCAACTTAATAATACCTTCTATAAGAGAGACAGTATTTGAAAAAAAAAAAATCCTAAGAAAGCAATTAAATGACGAAGTATTACCAAAGTGGATTGGGTATTTAAATAGGTTTTTCAAATTAAACAATATGAGTGATTTTTTTCTCACTAAAAAATTTACTATTGCGGATATAATAATTTGGCGAATTTTATTGTGGCTAACTTCTGGAAAGCTTAAAGATGTAGATATAAATTTAAAATATCAATTTCCAGAATTGAGTAATTACTTTACATTCATTTCAAATCAACAAATACTTACATCAACAAAAGAGTATAAATTTATAATTGACAATCAATCTGTTAATTAACAACTTGTTTATGGATTTTAAATTTTCTTATCATCCAAAATAAAATAATAATTCCTGGAACTCCAAATAGTGATGAAACTAAAAAAAAGTTTGACCAACCAATTGAGTTTACTAGGTAACCAGATGGTGAAGATAAAATTGTTCTTGCTACACCCATGATTGAAGATAACATAGCGTACTGAGTTGCTGTATAATTTTTATTGCAAAGTATAGACAAATATGCAACGAATCCAGCTGAACCTAATCCGCCAGAAATATTTTCACCAGCAACAGTAATAACCAAAAAAATATAATTCGGTCCAATGTTTGCAAGAAAAACAAATAATAGGTTTGATAAAATTTGCAAAAAGCCTCCTATAATTAAAACTTTTAATATTCCAAATAACTTTACTAAATAACCACCGATGAAAACTCCAACTAAAGTCGCAATCACGCCAAATAATTTGCTAGCATTTGCTATTTCTATATTTGAGAAACCTATTTTTACATAAAATGGATTTGCCATTACACCTGCAATCACATCGCCTAATTTAAATAAAAATATAAAAGATAAAATTAGAAAAATTTGAAGTTTTCCATTTCTATTTAAAAACTCTTTTACAGGTTCTATGAAAATTAATAAATAACTATGTAATTTATTTATTTTCTTTTTTTTACTTTCTCTAATTATTTGTTGATTTTCAGGAATATAAACCGTTAAGACCATAAATAAAAAAACTATTAATCCCAAAATGACAAATACATATTGCCAACTTATTATTTCTCTAAAATATAAAGCTCCAGCTCCCGCAATAATGCCTCCAATTCTATAACCAGCTTGTGTCATTGCTGCACCTGCACCTTGTAGATCCTTGTCAAGTAATTCAATTCTTAAAGCATCTATAATTATATCTTGAGTAGCTGAAAAAAAGGCGATTGAAAATGCAATTATAGCTGTGTAGAAAAGATGTTTACTTGGGTCGTTAAAACCTAAAGTAATGATTGAGATGGCTAAAAAAAATTGTGTAAACAACAACCATGATTTTCTTTTTCCCATATAATTCGAAATTATTGGTATTTTATAATTATCAATTATGGGTGCCCATAAAAATTTTAAACTCCATGGCAATTGTGTTAGAGTGAAAAGTCCGATTTTTGTAATATCAATATTTTCTCTTGTCAACCAAATCATCATTGTTGAAAGTATCAAATAAAGAGGAATACCGCTTACAATACCCATCAAAAAAATAAGAACCAATTTTTTTGAAAAATAAAATTTTAATATTTCAAAAATTTTTAATAAATTTAGTTGCATTCTCTTTAACTTATTAATAAATATAAACTAACATTATGGAAAGTTTAATGAAATTTTTTTTATTGATGATAACATTATTTTTTTTCACTTATAATCATTCTGAAGCTAATGATATTCCAAATCTGGTAGGAACATGGGAAGGTGACAATAATACAATCTCTGACCTAAAAGGCTTAAAAACCTGGAATAAAAAAATTAAAATTATAGACCAAACAGACAGACGATTTAGGGGTAACTTCACCTACACTGGTGGTACGAAGGAATTTTTTGGTATGATACATCCTGATAATAAAACAGTAACATGGGTTGCATCCAACAGTAGAGGCTACAATGTTGGAAAACTTCTTGAAAATGATAAATTAAGCTCCTGTTACATTGAATCTGGAATTGATGCTACTGTAGGTTGTGCAACTTTACTAAAGGTAGATTAAGTTAACAATATCTTAAGAGTTTCTGTACAATCTGTATTTTGGATTTCTTTATATCAGAAGTCTTACCCAACCAACATTTTTTTTTATTATGTATAACCATCACCGAGTCAAAGAATTTCAGAGCACTTTTTATATCTGATGATACAGCCAATATAGCAACCTTTTTTTGTTTAGATAATCTTCTAACAATTTCAAATATTTTATTTGTTTTTACAGGGTCTAACCCAGCGGTTGGCTCGTCTAATATTAAAAATTTAGGATCGTCTGATAAGGCTCTTGCTATACCTACTCTTTTTTTCATTCCTCCTGATAACTCGTCTGGGTACAATTCCCCTACACTTATATCTAAATCTACAACTTTTAAGAGTTTTGAAGCTTTTTCTTTGAGTTCTTCAACCTTATAGTTTGAATTTAAATTTTTAAAAGTAATATTTTCCCAAACTCTTAAACTGTCAAATAAAGCATCTTTTTGAAAGAGAACACCAAAAGAATCTAAATGCTTTATATTTTGTCCATCTGTGTTTAGAACTTCATTATTTAATTCAATTAGACCGGTCCTCGGTTTAACAAGACCAATTATACTTTTTAGTATAGTAGTTTTCCCCTCTGACCCTTTTCCAATAATGCATAGGGATTTTTCTGATCCAAAATTAAAAGAAATATTCTCTAAAACTTTCTTTTCTTCAAAGTCCACGCTAAGGTTTTTTATTTGTATTTTATTTTTTAACATTATTGATATTATAGTTTAAAATTTTAAATATGTTAATTGATATTAATCTCTCCAAAAATTTCTTTATAAACGGTTCAATAATTTTAGCGGGTGCAGGACCAGGAGATCCAAACCTACTTACATTAAAAGTTTATAAAGCGATTAAATTAGCAGATGTCATAATTTATGACGCATTAGTGAGTAAAGAAATAATCGACCTTGCCAAAAAAAATTGTAAATTAATTTATGCAGGTAAATTAGCCAATAATAAATCATGTTCACAAGACGACATAATTTTGTGGATGAAGAATTATAGTAAATTAAATAAAAAAGTATTAAGACTAAAGGGAGGGGATCCTTCAATTTTTGGAAGAGGAGCTGAAGAGCTTTATGCTTTAAAAGATGAAAAAATACCCATCAAAGTTTTTTCCGGTATTACTGCTGGTCAGGAGGCGTTAAGAAAACTGAGGATTTCTTACTTTAATAATAAAGATAAGAGTTTTTCAATAATAACAGGACATAGAGCTATAAATAATAAAAGAGAATTGAATTTTAAAAAATTATCAACTTTCAATGGAAGAATAATAATTTATATGGGTTTATCAGAATTGAATAATATTGCAAAAAAACTTATTGATTTTGGAAAATGTAATGAGAGTGATGTAAAAATAATAACTAATATTTCATTAAAAAATGAAAAAATTTTATCAACAAAATTAAAGAATTGTCTTTTAGAAAAAAACAAATTTGGATTAAAACCACCAGCAATAATAATCATTAATTAATGAAGTAATGCTTGAAAATAGAGAAAATTTTCTAAAAAATAAAACTTTAAAAAAACATTCTATAAACAATCTAGGTAATGAACTTGATGAGCATTTTACTGTAAATAAAAAGATTATTGATAGCTTAATTATGTTTGAAAATATTTGTAAAAAAAATATTTATGAAGAAAATGAAAATACATGTTGAAATATCAAATTTAAAAAATTTTTTTATAAAGCAAAATACAAAATAGGTACAAAAAATAACTCGCATTTACCTTATTCACTCATTGCTCGAAAAAAAGGAAAGAAGGGAAGACTAATTATTAATGTTTAAGTAAATAAATGAGGCTATGTAGATCAAATAAATCTTGCAAAATCGAGTGATTCTCGGATTTTAGATTATGTAAGTATAAAGACAATTAATAAGTGGTATTTTACACCTGCAAAAGAAAATGGTAAAATAGTAGAAGATAATTTAAAAATACCAATAAGGTTCGTTTTAAATGACAAATGATTGATTTTGAATGTACTATAGTAGGCGCTGGTATTGTTGGTTTGGCAATAGCAAGAAGACTAAGTCAACATAATAGAAGCATTTTAATTTTAGAAAAAAATAAAAATTTTGGTGAAGAAAATAGTTCACACAATAGTGGCGTAATTCATGCCGGGATTTATTATAAAAAGAATTCTTTGAAAGCTAAACATTGCATCGATGGCAATAGTTTATTATATCGTTACGCCAAAGAACGAGAAATCAACCATGCAAAATGTGGAAAATTAATTGTTGCTTCTAGTGACCAAGAAATAAATGAATTAATGCTAATTAAATCAAACGCTTTAAAATTTGGTATAAACCTAACTGAACTCAATAAAGAAGCAGTAAAAAACATTGAACCTGAGATTGAATGTAATAAAGCTCTTTTGTCAAAAAATACAGGTATTATTGATGTTTACCAATTAATGCTCAATATGGTAGGTGATATTGAAAATCAAAATGGAATCATTTTGTATAATAATAATTTTAATAGAGCAGAGATAAAAAATAACTTCATTACTGTCTTTAACAACAAAAACGAGAGAGTTAAGACATCTTTTCTAATTAATTGTGCTGGACTCCATAGTGAGACAGTAGCACAAAATATAATAGGTTCCAGTTTTAAAGTACCGAAGACAAGATTTGTAAAGGGAAACTATTTAAAGTTAATTGGAAAAAATAATTTTAAAAAATTAATTTATCCAATCCCACAAAAAGATGGTCTAGGTATACATTTAACAATTAATTTAAATGCTGAGATAATATTTGGACCCGATACCGAAAATATTGGTAAAATAGATTTTTCAATGAAAGATGATCTTGATAGAATGTTTAAAAAATCAATTAAAAAGTATTGGCCAGGGATTGAAAAAAGAAAAATTGTTAATGATTATTGTGGTATTAGACCTAAATTAAAAAATGGTGACTTTCTAGTACAAAATGGAATTGAACGAGATGAAAATATAATTAACTTGCACGGCATTGAATCTCCAGGTCTAACCTCATCACTCTCTCTGGGAAATTTTATTGGAGATTTAGTAAATAAAAGTTTAGAAAATGCATAAGCTCAAAAATATTACTCAATATTTTTTTCTAAGAATTTATTTTTATATAAGTAAGTCAATTGGTCTAAAAGCATCCTCATATTTAGGAGGTAAAATTTTCAAATTTTACGGTTTGTTTTCAAAAAGAAACTTAATTGCTCACAAAAATATAAAAAAAATTTTTCCAAAATTTACAAAAAAAGACAGGAAAATATTAATTAACAGAATGTGGAACCATTTTGGTCGTGTTTTTGGAGAATATCCCCATTTAGATTCGATAGAAATTTTTAAAAATAAGAATATAAAAATTATTGGTATAGAAAATTTATTATCAACCTTAAAAGAAAATAAATGTTGCTTATTTTTTTCTGCACATATTGGTAATTGGGAAGTAACATCACATGCACTAACAAAGTCTGGTTATAAAATTTGGTTTATCTACAGAGCTCCGAATAATGAACTAGTAGATAATTTACTCAGAAAAATAAGACAAAACTATGGTGTTGAATTAATTAAAAAAGGTCCTGAAGGAGCCAAAGAGTGCATAAAAATTTTAAAGAATAAAGTTGGTAATATTGGTATGTTAATAGATCAGAAAATGAACGATGGAATAGACTCTAAATTTTTTGGATTAAATGTAAAAACAGCATCTGCTATTGCTAAGTTCTCATTAAAGTATAATCACCCTATTCTACCTGCATTCTGTTACAGAGAGGAAGGAATAAATTTAGTAATAAAATATTTTCCTCAAATAAGTATAAATAAAATAAAAAATTTAGGCACAGAAGAAAAAATTATGAATCATTTAAATAGTTATGTAGAATCTTGGATAGAGCAAAAGCCCGAACAATGGATATGGATTCACAATAGATTTTAATTGGCTTCTAAATATCTAGTAATTTGCTTAGCAACTTTTTCATTTTCAGAGTTGCTAATATTTTTCCAGCGCTTGATTTTACCATTAAACCTCTTCGTAATTTTTTCTTTTTCTAAAAATCTATGAAAATAAATTATTTTCTTTCTAGATTTTTTGAAATAATAGATATAAACCGGTTTTCCGGTAAAAATTGCTTCTGAAGTCATAGAAACAGAATCGGAAGTCACAATTATATAATTGGCTATTTTTAAAAAATACCAGTATGGATTGATAAAATCATCATTACAAATAATGCAGTTTTTTGAAAAAAAATTTTTTAAACCTTCTCGAAAAAAAGTGGGTGTTCTCCTTGAAAATAAAAATACTAACTTATTTTGATTATTGTAAATTCTTTCAAGAGATTTAATAAAGTTGTTCAAATCATCAGGTTTTAAAGAATAAGATTTAGAATTACCTCCAATCAAAATAATAATAATTTTTTTACTTGTTTCGATAGGATATTTTTTTTCAAATTTTTTTTTTAGTTGATTATTTATTTTGAGTCTTTGTTCATTGACTAAAGAACCATTAATCGTGATTATATTTTTATTTGAGTTTTTATCATGTTTTGGTAATATTACTTTATCAAAATAATTAATTTTATAGTACGGATTTAAAATATGTATAATTCTTGAATTTGTTTTTTGTTTTAAAAACAAGCTGATTGGTGCTGTGATTCTTCCGCATGATATAATAACATAATATTTTTTTATTAAATTCTGGTTAAGTGTTATTAATCCATATTTGTATAAAAAAAATAAAATCAGATTAGGAAATTTAGAATAAAAGCTTTTTTTTACTTCAAACTTATCATAGCTTATTCCTTTAATTTTTTTTTTTAAGCTCTCAACCAAACCCACAGCTTGATTTTTACTACTTATTTTTGAGTCAAAAATTACTAAAATATTTTTAATTTTAGTGTCTTTCATTTTAACTTTTAAATAAATCTTTTCTCATTAAATATTTGATAACTATGAATCTGTAGGACAGTGCTAAATAAATCATTAAAATTACCGAGAATAAATTATCACTCAAAAAGTGCCCTCCCATAGATACTCTACAAAAAATAACCAACAAACCCAAGATGAAGCATAGCTTTGTATAAAAATAATTTCTAAGCAAAAAAAGACCAACTAAAAGTGAATAAGCGCCAGCGACCTCTCCACCTATCCAAGAACAATTTTTATTACATTGATCACTTTTAATAAAGGGTGGTGTATATATTTTATTACCTTTAAATTCTTCTATGTTTATTGGTCTTGCTCTTCCCCATGTATCTTTAAAATATAAATTTGCAATCATTCCGCATCCAATTATAGGTCCAATAACTAAACCAATTAGAGCATAGATTGTTCTTTGAGAGGTTTGTTGTTCTCTTTTTACTAATATTTTTTGATATTTATTAATTTTCAATATTATTAAATAAAATAAAGCAACAATCGGTATAATAATCATTATATTTTTTAATAATGTTCTTAATTCTTTTATGAAAATATATCTGTCTGCTAAAAATCTTCCTTCGCTAAAAAAAAAGCCTGAAAAGAAAATGTCAAATTTTGGAAATATCAGATAAAAAAAATAAAAGATAAAAAAGATTAATGAATTTAATATAAAAATCTTTTTAAAAAAATTCATTTTTTTAAAAGCTTTTAGCATATTTACTAATCTACTTATGGTGCTTTTTGGGTTCTAAAAATTTTAAATATCTTAATCGCAAAACTACAATGGCAAAAGCTAACACTAAAATTGCTACAGATTCATATACTAGGATTGCTGGATCCAAGTCTTTTTTTTGCAGAATGATTAATCTAGATATTGCCGTGATTGCAATTATCAGTGGATAGGTTATTCTTATTTCCTCACTTAGTAAGTAAACTCTAGTCATTCCCATTACCTCCACATAGATAAATAATAACAACAGATCTGCGAGTTCTACTCTTAGGTTATTTATCATTATAACAATTTCATTCAGAAACCCAATAAAACTGCCAATAAAGATAATTAATACAGCAATAATTTGAATATATCTAATTACGGATGGAACTTTCATATTAATAGAATGCAACAGTTTTATTAAAAAGTCTAATATAGAATTATTTCTTTAGATCTTTTATTAAAGAAATTGATAAAAAAATTACAATTAAAATCATGGGATAAACAGCCATTAAATATCGTGGTGTTGCTACATTCGTTATTCCTACGAGGAATAAATACATTTGTGAAGAAAAAGTGAAAAGAACTAAAAAAAAGTTTTTTTTGAAGAAAAGTTGATTCATTTTAATACATATAAAAATACTAATACAAAAGAAAATCAAAAACAGAACAGTAAAAAAAAATAAAACTACAATTAAAATATTATCTTTAATATTCATTATTTCACCAGATGACATTTTCAATTCCTTTTGAAGCGGTACTTCAATTTGTTCACTATCCAAATATTTTTCTAAGAAAATGTATTTTGAACCAGTGGACCATAAACCTAAATAATTAATAAGAGATAGATTTACTAACTCTAAAAAGTTATTTTGAATCAACTTTTTCATAATTATCTGACTTATTTCTTTTTCATTTTTGTTAAGAACTTTTTTTAACTTTGCTAAGTCCTCCTTAAAGAGCTGATATTGAGCAACTGTCTCATAATCTGATGATAAATCTGCTTTTAAAAATGGATTATTAATATTTCTTAAAAACTTTTGTACTGTTTCAAATTCTTTTTTTGATTTCGAAAATAATTCACTAAACTCTGAAGGATATTTTTCAATTTTGAACTCATTTAGTCCAGAAATCATAAAAGATTTTCCTATAATTGCAATCGGTAGTACTGAAGTTCTAACCGAATTTTTTGAAAAAAAATAATAATATTCTATTACGGGAAAAAAAATTACACTAGAAAATAAAATTGACAGATTTAAATAATTTTTATTTTTTATAACAACTGCCAATGATACTAAAAAAATAATAGCTATTACAATACCTATTGACTTTATCGAAGCGATAAAACCGATTAATAATCCTATCAATAGAATAATGAACAAATTATCGGTTCTGTAAAAAATTATTAATGATATTAGAATATTTATTGAACCAAAAAAAAAGGCTTCAGTAAGAATTACTTTAGAAAAAGATGTATAATAAATATTTGTTAAAATTAAGACTAAAAATAAAAACCTAAAAATTTTATTTATTTTAATTTGTTTCATTGATTCATAAAGAATGATTAAACTAAAAGCCAGAAATATTTTTTGAAGTTCTAAAACATCAAAGTTTACTTTTTTACATAAAAAAATTATAAGAGGATAAATTGACTTTCTTGAACTTTCATTGTCAAGATATGAATCAGTGTCAGCAACAATAGTTGGAAACATTGAGGGT
>MDTG01028445.1_pt1 | contig 16377 bp, 11 predicted proteins | sample 811421 | NCBI WGS metagenome assembly MDTG01 (sample SAMN05326645, study PRJNA326480) | marine metagenome | isolation source: seawater | place: Pacific Ocean: South East | collected 2011
GATGAGCCGGAGACTGGTACCCAAGGCGAGATTTTTGTTCACCTCAAAACCGTAGGAAAGCCCAAGAGCCAATTCATAGGAATTGAATTTAGAGATGATATCGGGACTGTCCTCATTGGTTTGAATCTGCTCTCCAAGGTTCAGATAGGTCAGGTGAGCTCCGATGGTTCCAATTCCTTCCACATAATATTTACCTACCAGATAATCGTAGAATAAATCATCCACATTAAAGTTAGCAAGCCAGTTTGAGTGGGTTATACTCACCTGATTACCTCGCTGAAAGGCCAAGCCAGCAGGGTTCCAAAACATAGCCGATGCGTTATCGGCAATGGCCACTCCGGTATTTCCCATGGCAGCGCCACGAGAATCGGGTTCAATTTGTAAAAAAGGGACAGCGGTGATGGCCACTTGAGCTTGAGAGGTATAAGATGCGCCCACTAGCAAAAATAAGCTCATGGAAAACGATAAAAAATGTACTGAAAACAATGATTTTTTCATAGTGTATATAATTCTCACAAAATTCGATTTGGTAATATAATGAGTCTGGTTCATTAAATATGATTTTTTACGTGGAGAATGCTTGTTTTACAATGAGCAAATCGGCAAATACCGACCCTGCATTGCGATCCGATATATTTCGATTCAGCAAATTGCATTTAGCGAATAACCACTAATTTTTCGATTTGTTCGATTGTTTTTCGGCCTTCGGGGGTTTCTGTTGATACCCTGAGCACATAAACATAAGTACCGTTACCCAGGCGATCAAAATCCCGGTCACGGCCATCCCATGGAATACTGGCATATGAACTGTTTCCTATTATTGTTTCTTGTATTTGTTGTACAGGGGCCCCGGAGAGAGTATAGATCCGGATACTTACGTCTAAAGGGGTTCCTTGCTGGTTGTGTTCGAAAACGAACTGCGTAAAATTATTCATTGGATTCGGATAGTTATACACATCACGAATCACCAAATCCTCCTCGGATTGTACCTCAAAAGCAATACTCTGTTCCGATGGATTATTATGTACATCCCATGCTCGAACCTTGAGGGTGTGGGTACCTTCAGGAACATCCTTTAATGGATATTCTATGCGTCCCTTTGTAAAGTCATTAAGTTCTCCCTCATAAAAGTCATTTAATACGAACTCACGTGGAGGTTGGGTATCGAGTTTGGCAATAATTTCGTGGCCAATACCAGTACCTGTGGTGTTAATTCCTGAACTGTCCCTTAGTTCTACAAATACCGTAGGGTTAGAGTTAATCAAACTGCCGTTAAAAAATGAAGGGTCGTTCAAATAGAGATCCATTTGCGGCCCCTGCCCGTCATTAATGGCATCGGGATTCACCCCAGAAAAACGAAGCTGGGTATAAGATCCTCCGGCCGTCTCCTCCGAACTCTTAGCAAATACAAGCATACGAGAAGACTCAGGAGAAAAACTCATGTCTTTAGGCAAGATGAACTGGGTAGAAAAACGCCCATTCTGCACCTCAGCTTTCCCCCTAAATAACACATCATTTTCAACCTCATAGGTACATTCAAGATCGGTTCCATAATTCAAATAGCACCCATAACTCGATACCCATTCTCTATCCTGAGGAATGCTCACTCGGCGCTTAGCATCGAACAAAGTGAATATCGCTTCGCCATTAAAGCTGCTGTGGCGCTGCCCGTTAGCTAGCTGAATTTCGCCCTTCAACTCAACCTTATCCAGCGCACGTAAACTCAGTGGATCGCTTAGGGTATCCAATTTCACCTGGTTGATGTGTGTGAAGCTCCCTTTTCGGTCAGGCAGAGCTAATCGCAAGGCCGGATCTCCCAGCAAAATAAACTTTCGCGCATTAAGCTCATTACCAATAGAAGTATTTTTGGTGCGCAGAAAAATATCACCCAGCCGAAGTGGATGTCCATCGGTATCTCGCTCGAGCATTTTTTGAGAGAGGGCGATATTTAATCCAAAATTCAAGGCGGAGGTGCTCGAGGAGGTATATACTACCCGCGTGGTCGTAAAGCTGGCAATTGCCCCACCGTTGTCGGCTAATACCAATTTTTCAGCTCCAGATTGGGCATCAATATCGTCGTAGCGACCAAATTGGCAGGTAGCTGTAACCACCAGGGCTAATTTATTTCGGTTATTAAGTTGGGGGATATAGTCTGAGAGAAAAAGCTCTTCATCGGTCAGAGTCTGGGCGTTACCATGTCCAGAATAATTGAACACCAACATGCCCCGGTTAAAGGTATCGATAAGATCCTGAGTGGCCGCAGGGAGTTGACGTCCGGCCGCTGTAATTTCCTCAGGATAGGCAAATAGATAAATTTTCTTCAGGCGAGCACCGGGTTCGTCAAGATTCATCCGGGTGGCAGTTCCATCGGCATTGAGTACATGCAAATCTCGATTTCGATTGGGCTCTGGGAAATCATCGTCTCCGGCAAATGTGAAGAGGTTTTGCCACTCTCCGGCATTCGCAGGATCTTCGTAACGGTAGATTTTATCCAAGGCAATGCGAGCTTCGCTACGAGTTTGTGCCGAAATACGTCCCACTCCTAGGTCGACCCGATCCGAAGAGCCAAAAATTCCCTCTCCGTCATCCATATAGGTAAAATAATCGTCTGTACCATAACTATTGGTTCGATGGATAGATTCACTGCTTTGAAAGGTAATTAGGTAGTTGGTGAAACCACTTTTTATATTTTTAGTGTCGAAAGTAGCATCGCCAAACAATAAAAGATGCTCAGGAAGTTGCTTACCTTGTGCCAAGGCACGATCCCAAAGATATTTAAGGAAATCACGAATGGCGGACGGATCGGTTACTCCACCCGAGAATTCATTGAAAATCTGCTCTTGAGTCACGACCAATGCATCCAGGCCTTGATCGGAGCGGTATTGAGCCAGCTCCTGCGCATAAGGTAAAAAGGTAGGGGCGGTTACGACTATATAATTTGGGTATCCACTGAGACCGCGGAGGTTTTGATTTTCCACTTTTCGCCCCATGAACGGTCTGTAATACTCGGTTTGTATCCAATAGCGATCCGAGGGTTCACTGCCATGTTGAAAGGTATGCGTCGCCGTGACACCGGTTCCAAAGCTATTGGTAATTGGAACCGTAACGGGTTCAACTGGGTTGGAAACCTCAAAGACTTGCGGCTGAACAATAAACCCAGAGACGGTAAACGAGCGCACCGTCTGCCCATCGGCATCACTGGGCGCGTACATGGATATTTCACCGTTATCGGCATACTGTGCCCTGGTACTAGCCACGCGCACATAATCCACAAAAGCCTCAGTCCCTGCATCCCCATTACTCATTGTCACGCTTAGTTCAATCACCGCGTCACCAGAGTTAATAAAGTCCGAACTATTTAGGATGAAAGGGATTTGACTAAAACTATAGGCCCTAGCCGACTCAAATTCATACGAGTTATACCCCGAGGTAAGTGAATTTACTGAAAAGGTATTTAGTACTTTGCCGTTGGCTTTGAGTTGAAGTGTAGGTCGATTTTCTGAGCGCACATAGATTCGTCCAGAGAGCAGCAAAGGTTCATCTGGATTCACCTGAACCAAGGTATCTTTATAAATGGACATGTTTTGGCCCTGAGCGGTGGACGGGATTCGTTGACCTAGAAAATAACGACCTGTTTTTTGTCGGGCCTCAGATTTATTAAGCTCCTGCTCCATCCAGTTGTAATCCTCGAACTGAACTTGGTTAGCGCAGGGCGCACAAAAATCAGTCTCACTTTTCATGCGAAGTCCTGGCTGTTCACCCACCGTCAAAAAAACAAATGTAGAATCTGAATAGGGATGGATGCTATGCGAAAATTCTCCTAGATTTCGAGACTCTTTATGAGGTGAAATTCCATAAAATAACAGTACATCACTGTCATTAAACTGCCCATCGACTTCTCCTTGGATTAAGATTGGAATCTGAGCAAAATCAGGCCTTACTGCATTATTAAGTTCCGGCAATACCTTCCCATCAGTACCCCAAAGCTGCAGATTTCTGGGATCTATGCTATCAAGATTTAATCCTAATTCGTCCAGATAATCCACATCCAATCCATGAATACCTTCCCGAGAAATCGGGATTTTATACCACTGTCCATTGGCTAGTGGAGTGCTATCCTGCTGCTTTAACCTTGCACCTATTTGCCCGTTATTCGTGGTGTTGGCCGACCAAGATTGTGGCCGCCGATTTAATTGCGGGCCTTCCCACTGGTCTATATTTGGCGACATAGCCGTTTTACCCACCCGTATATGCAGCTCCCGAGTAATTTCGGTCGAGGCAGCATCCAAGCTTGATGTATTCGCGGCATTTCGCTGATTCGCCGAAAACCGTGCCACATGAAGCACCACCGAGGCAATATCCTCTCCACGAAACTTTCCAATAAAACCTGTTTCTACCACCGGTACTTGGGTACTCTTCAATGCCCACGCTTTTGCTTGAATCGAATCAATAGGGGTGGGGATGTTGCGCACGTGCTGCGATAAAATTTGAATATCGGCGCTCCCTTGACGAACAGCTACCGGGAGCTCAAAAGGAGGAAGAATCTGAAGTTGAGGATTTGAAAGTTTATACTCGATATGTGTGGCGGTTTCAGCCACTTTGAGCAGTTGTGCTCCGGTATTTTGTGCCCAAACTCGATCTCCATCCGCCACTAAAACGCCTAAAATAACGGCAAAACAAAGCCATCTTAGGGTTATCTGTTGCACAGAAAATAACCAAGCAGATCGAGTCTGATTTGCAGACTTTATGTCTTCTCGATGTTGTTTAGGCATACGTTTTGTCGTCTATCAGTGTGTTTTGGAAAGCTAAGCCTTCCATCCATAAATAAGCCCGATGGCGATCACAATTACTGTGTGGAATATTGTAGCGTTGTGGTATAGACGTATGGTTCGTTAATTCTCGTGGAATGCGCTCTAACCGCACTCAATGTTCTTGCAAAACGTATAGAAAATTAGCTTCCTGCCAGCTTAAAGTCAACTAAAAGACGAAACCTTGGCGCTTAAAAAGTACCTTATGTACAGGGGGTGCTCAATTACGAAAAAGTCATCGCTTCGCATCAAAATAATGCGTTAACTCATGTGCCCCCGTGCCGAAATTAACATTGCTATTCGGATATGTGGGTTTCGGGTTGATGAGTATCGAGCCGTTTTGCGCAAATACCACTCCAACCATCGCCTCATCAGGGCATACAACTCGCTTTAATGTTTTTAAAGCCGTTCAATAACCATCGCAGATGCGCCACCTCCTCCGTTACAAATCCCGGCACAGCCATACTTTCCACTGGTTTGCTGTAGCGCATGCACCAAAGTCACTAAAATGCGTGCGCCCGAGCAGCCAATTGGATGGCCCATACTTATGGCACCGCCGCGAATATTAACTTTAGTAGGGTCTAACTTAAGTTTTTGTTCGTTTACTAAAACAACAACTGAAAAAGCTTCATTAATTTCGAAAAGATCCATGTCTTGAATACTGAGGCCGGCTTTAGCGATAGCCTTCGGCATTGCCTCGGAGGGAGCGGTAGTAAACCATTCAGGTTTTAAAGCTGCATTGGCATGACTGATGATGCGCGCGAGGGGCTGTATACCCAATTCGTTGGCTTTATCTTCACTCATAAGTAAAACCGCCGCTGCTCCGTCATTAATGCTAGAGGCATTAGCCGCGGTAACTGTTCCGTCGGACTGAAATACAGGACGTAATTTAGGAATTTTATCAAAATTGACGCGATCCAGTTCTTCGTCTTGGGTTATCAGAATGGTTTCGCCACGACGACCTTTTACATGAATCTTGATAAGCTCATCTCGAAATAGGTCTTGTTCATAAGCGTCTAAAGCTCGCTTATAAGACGATATAGCGTATTGATCCTGAGACTCACGCCCAATTGCGCACTCCCGTGCGCAATGCTCTGCGGCATCCCCCATCATATATTCATTATAAATATCCCAAAGGCCATCCCTAACGATACCATCCTGAGCTTCAACATGCCCATATTTACTTCCAAACCGCTGCTTGGGCAGGTAGTAGGGTACGTTGCTCATGCTCTCCATGCCGCCAGCCACCACCACCTCGGCATCCTTAAGTCGGATTTGGTCGAAGCCCATCATCACGGCTTTGAGCCCGGAGGAGCAGACTTTGTTGACGGTGGTAGCGGGCGTTCGCTCGCTCAAGCCCGCTTTCAGGGCTGCTTGCCTTGCCGGAGCTTGGCCAATGCCTGCGCTTAACACATTACCCATGACAACTTCATCGACCATATCCATTGGGATTTTGGCGAATTTTATAACTTCTAGTAGGGAGGTTGCACCTAATTCAGGGGCGGTTAAAGATGCAAGGCTGCCTCCAAAAGTTCCGATAGGGGTTCGCTTAGCGGCTACAATGACAACATTATTCATGATATTTTGTGCATATGTTAGTTGGTACGGTCTGCCATTACTATATCAGCCATAATATGTATCAATATCTCGAAGGATCGTAATACTTATTTAGGAAGAATATTAGTAGATAACGGAAAAAAATAATTATTCAAACGATATATAAGTAATTGAAACCTACAAAAAAGGCTTTTTTAAGGCAATACAATTGGTACAAGAAGACTGAAGGACTGGGTGACTAATACGATAAAAAGTTGACAAAATAGGCGATAAGCTCAGGCAAAAGCTGAGTCTAAATCAGCTTGTAAGTCTTCTACATCCTCAATCCCAACGGAAATGCGTATTAATGAATCCTTTAATCCAGCTGCTTCACGCAGTTCTTTAGGGATAGACCCATGAGTCATTGATGCGGGATGCGAAATTAAGGATTCTACCCCTCCGAGGCTTTCAGCCAAGGTAAAATAGTGGGTTCGAGCCATGAATGCGGCAGCCGATTCCTGCGTATCATCGGACAAGGTGAAGGAAAGCATAGCCCCAAAGTCGTCCATTTGTTCGCTGGCCAATGGATGCTGAGGATGTTGGACTAAGCCAGGATAATTCACTTGACCGACTTTTGGATGATCTTGCAACCAATTAGCAATGACTTTGGCATTGGTAACCGATCGTTCGACCCGCACAGCGAGTGTTTTAATGCCTCTGAGGGTTAGGTAGCAATCCATGGGTCCTGGGACTGCGCCTGTAGATTTAACCTGAAACCGGAGTTGATCAATAATAGTTGAATTGGAACTCGCGACCGCACCATGGATTACGTCGGAGTGACCCGCTAGATATTTAGTGGCCGAGTGTAAAACGGCGTCTGCCCCTAATTCTAGTGGGCGCTGCAGATAAGGTGAAGCAAAGGTATTATCCACGATAGATAGCGCGCCGTGCTCACGTGCCAACATGCTAAGTACGCGTATATCTAGGATGCGAAGTAGGGGATTAGTAGGGGTTTCAATCCAAATCATCTTAGTGGTCTGGCGTATTGCCTTCTGAAGAAGAGATAGATCAGTCATATCTACGAATGAAAACTCGATACCATAGGGCTGAAACACCTGGGTGAATATCCGGTAAGATCCACCATATAGGTCATTGCTAGCAATGACATGGTCGCCTGGGCGGAGCATTTTTAGTAGCGCATCCATAGCTGCCATCCCACTGGCAAAACAAGCACATTCATCTGCTCCTTCGAGTCCAGCTATAAGTTTTTCAAGGGCTGTTCGAGTTGGATTACCTGCACGGGCATAGTCATAGCCTTGGTGTTTGTTTGGCCCCACTTGAGCATAAGTAGAGGTCTGAAAAATAGGCGGCATCACCGCTCCTGAAGTGGACTCAGGTTGCTGGCCTGTATGTATGACTTTGGTGTTAAATTTCATGGTTTAATATGTGAAAAGGACAATACGCAGTTCACCTAAATTCTCCGCTTTTTCCGCATATTCTGTTACATTGGGGCGGAGTTGTTCCATTCGTTTGTAGTAGGCGATGGCTTTGTCCAAATAAGCAGCAGCCGAATCACTCATTGTATCCACATGTTCGGTATAGGAGACCTCTAGCATTTCTAGATACTTAGAAGTGAGATTATTATAAAAAATCGCAAGACTCTCAACAAAAGCCGTGTTAGAAATATCGTTCTGGTAGGCCTGGGTTAATTGTCCCTCTGCTCCTTGCATCATGTCCTCGATGGCCTTTCGAAGACGATTGACTTCTTCAGGATTATCGTTTTCATATGCAAGGTGTAGTTGGGTTAGATAGCTATCAAGTACAATATTAAGCTGTACCCCATAGACATGGTTAATATCTGTATTGTTGGGATAGCGTGTTAATAGCCCGGACAAAAGATCGACCGCTTTCTGGGATTCACCATTGGAGATGAAAGCATTGACGAGTCCGAAGGCTGCATTTTTGTTGTCATTTATATCAATTGAATTCTGATAATACTTGATGGCATCTTCTATTTTCCCTTGTTCAAGTGATAAAAAACCTAGTTTTTCGTAAATCTGTGCATTTGGAACATCTAGGTTTTTTTCGGCATCTCTTAGGGTCTTGAACGCTAGTTTTATTTTTGTTGCCGAATAATAGGCATTGGTGAGAGCGATATAGGATGAAATTTCGTTTGGTTTAAGTGATACTGCGTTTCTAAGATGTGAGGAAGCATCGCGCAGTCGGTCTTCGTATTCATTACTTTCTAGCGCACTTATCCCTGCATTGTGTTCATGAGCCCAATAACGTTGAAGTAGGTTATCTATTTCGACATTTTGAGTAGAATCTACGCCAAGACGTCGAGCTTCTTCAAATGAATAGTAGGCTGTTTGGTAGTGATAGGTTCGTTGAATGGGCTCATCTTTTTCAGAATAAATTAGATGGATACGTGCTTGTTCAAGCCAGAGGAGTTGATTTTCTGGTCGTTTTGCTAAACCTTCTTCAAGTTCTTTTAACGCCTGGAAATAGGCTTCTTCTTCCACTAAAGAATCCACTATCTTAAGTGTATTTGAGCATCCTAAAGAAAACCCGAAGGCAACTATTGCTGCCCATCGGGTGAAACTAATCATCTTCATTGCAAATGATTTATGTGCTGCCGGAACTTTTCGTCTCAGCGAATTTCAGATTGGTGTGTATGCCTAAGTTACATTCCTGCCTTTTTCATCGCAGCTTCTGCCTTTTCAAGCATACCAAGCGCTGTGTATATGCGAAACAATGATTCCCAGTAGCTGGTATTTTCTGGATCTAATTCAGCAGCGCGCTCATAATTTTCCATTGCAAGTGTAGCCTCTGCTTTGGCTAATTCGTCTAGACGCATTGCTTCATCGTTGTCTATGGTGTTATTTCGCAAGTCAAATAATGCAGCTGATTTGTTTTGATACACTACTCCAAGGGTGTTAAAGATCATGGGGTTTTCTGGCTCAATTTCAGCTGCTGTAATCAAAGCTGCTTCAGCCCGTGTAGTGAGTATGTCAATTTGCCCACGCAATTCTTTATTGATTTCGTTTAGCTTTTCAACACGTATAACATCCTCTTCCCGTAGGTCATAAATAAGATCACTGTTTGCACTCACTGAATCTGATAGAGTCATCACTCTTTGATAGATTTGGGTACCTATTACAAGCCTATATTGGGCATTGGTTGGATCATTTTCTATTAATCCCTCTACCAATTCTAGTGCCCGATCGGTGTCACCAGTTTGGAATAGACCATCAGCCATCTTTTGAATTAGAGAAGTGCTGTCAGGATAGAGTGCTAAGCCTTTTTCAAGTGCGCTAACTGCTATATCGGGTTTACCCATTAGGAAATTATACGAGGCATAACGATCGTATTCAGAAGCTTCGCCTGGATTTTTAAGCTCAATTACTTTGGCCATAGCGGTTGCAGCTCCTTGATAATTACTGTTCATGTAATATACTTGAGCAAGTACGTCATAAGATAGAGTAGAATCTGGGTTCGCTGTTGTGGCATTTACTAAATGCTGTATGGAATATTCAATGGGGTTTTGGACGGTGGCCATGACTGAATCATCCAGTGCATATTCAATAGCTTTATTATGTTCACGGCCCCAGGCATTCAAGATAATATTATTCACTTGTTCAGCTTCTACAGGAGCTTTTTCCATATCAGCAAAGGCGGTGCGTGCATCAGCCAGATTAGACCGCATTTCACTGTACAACGATTCACGTGCAGTGATGTCGTCTGTTGCCCCAGCTTTCATGTTCATCGCATAGCCGCGATAGTATAAAGCCATAGCATTGTTTGGGTCAGTCAAAAGAGCAGAATCTGCAGCAACAATGGCCGCCTCATAATTTTGGGCATCGATGCCGTCTTTAATGGGTTTGATGAGTGGATCACCAGTACAACTAGCAAAAACATATACAGCTAGTGTAAGAAAAAACAGTCTTGTGAAGAGGATTTTCATGGTTTTAGAAGTTGTGATAAAATTGAATTCTTTAATTTTTTATAAAGTAAGTATATATAGTACCTTGTGCAATAATAACGCGAAAGCAATCTAATTCTTTAATATTAACTTAATTAGCTAGTTATGTCCACTTCACCGACTCAATCCACGAAAAAAATTATAGCCACAGATAGCGCTCCAGCAGCGATAGGACCCTACAGCCAAGCAGTTATTCATAATGATATTGTCTATTGCTCAGGACAAATTGCCTTAGATCCCGACACTATGGAAATAGTGGGCGAAGATGCCAAAACCCAAGCTCAACAGGTTATGAAGAACCTAGGTGAAGTACTGGTTGCTGCAGGCTCAGATTTTTCCAAGGTGATCAAGTGCTCTGTTTTTTTGAATAGTATGGACGATTTTGATGTAGTAAATGAGATTTATGGGATATTTTTCACCGAAAATCCACCAGCTAGGGAAACTGTTGCTGTGCAGACACTTCCTAAACATGTATTAGTTGAAATTAGCTGTACAGCCTCAGTCTAAGAACCTGTGGGGTTGAATAGGTGTTTATTAAAATCCAAACTATGTTAAAAATAGTTTTATAGTTTTAAAGGGTAGACCGCATTATTTTTAAGTTAGCTATTAAGCTGTATACCTCATGAACATAGTATAGGTAAATAAATTTATGCATGTAAAAATTCGTTATAATGCATTTTGGCGGCTATTTGGAGGTTTTTTTGAAGAATTATATAAGAAATTATGGGAATATATTACAAGACTTTAAGATGGTGGTAGAGCTAACGGACGATGCGTGTTGTTTGTCTTTCAACGCCATTGCCAGCCCCGTCTAGAATCAGATAGCTAATTTCGAGTGTATCTCCTCTCCCGGCTGTCCAACCTGGCCTGTAATAAAGTATGGTGTCATCCTCATAATCAAATTCAATAATTCCTGGCTGTTTATTTACAGTAATTATAGATGCTTTGGTCATGATTCCAGAGTGTTTCTCATCATAGCGAAGTTGCACACCTGTAGTACCAAAGACGGTCGGTTCAACCCGAATATTATATGCTTTCGGGGCTACCGTATCGGCCCATAATGTAAAAAGACCGCTCCCAGAGATGCGCGCCCGTAGGATTCCACCATAAATGTGTGATGAGATTCTATCATAGCTCTGTTCGTCTGGATCGTAACGATATAGCCCAATTTGCTCCGGTATTTGCCCGTCTTGATCTTTATACCCTTCTAAGTAATCGCCAATAAACCACTCTATGATGATGGGTTTTTGTTGGGGCAGGGGTAGGGGCAAAATCCCAAGAATGGGGATATTATATCCTGTACTGTCTGCTGGGAATATTTCGTCATGAAATATACCTAGGCTCAAGGTGTCTGAAAAACTATACGGATGGGCATACCAGAGGATTCTCTGATCTTGGGTTTTGACCCGGTGTGACTGTTCGGGATTAATTCTTTTAATAGTATATATAGTTTCGTTTTGAAACCAGTACCCAGTTTGGTTTTTATTGAATGGAGCAAGTGGCCAATCAGGCTTATCCGCGTTCAATGACCAGCTAAGAGAATCGGTTATGGCGATCCAGTCTGCGTTCCACTGCCAATCACTAGGATGGATATTCGAGGCATACTCATTGATGTCCGAATGGTTATGTGTTAACTGTTTATCCACTTCGAGTAGGTAGTTTGCTCGAGATTCATTACCAAAATAATCTTGGACTATAAGCTCGAAACGTCGAGCGCTTGCGGTAGATGTTTTTAAGGCTTGTCCCACACCTGGACTTTTATACATCGTTTTATAGAAAGGAATATTAGGACCATCTTGTGGGAAAAAAGCTTGAAAACTCCGTCTTTTGGAAGAGGGAGGGGCCAATCGGTCAAAAAACATTGCTCCGCCGTCGTCAAAATTTACCTCATCGAGCCGTTGATATACCACTGTATCTGCAAGGCTTGTGGAATGTTCTAGGCCATGATCAACCAACCATGCTTGGTAAAACGCATACTTATTATTAACCTCATTGGCGCCATCAAAAATATCAAAGGCTACACCCACTGGTCCTCGAACAAGAATTCGTCCAAAATGACTTTGGTTTGGATATTCGGGGTCAGGTGTGACGGAGCCGAACACCTTACGTCGAGTGAGCCCTTCTACTCGGCTATTGGCAGCCAGTGGAACCACCATTAGTGATCGTATAGTTGGAGGTACCTGATCCTTAATGGACAACCCATATTCTAGAGCATTTAAGGCTCGTTCCTGTGGGTCTCGGAGCTCAAAGTGTAGGTGAGGTGGACCAATTCCAGTAGATCCAGTGTAGGCGATTCGTTGTCCTCTTGAAACAGGGAATAAAGGGCTAGTATTTTTTCGATGCTGTGAGTTAGATGCATAACCTAGGTCAATATCGATTTCAAAACGATAACCTTGTACTAAACGAACCGAGTCAATATATGCCTGAAGATCAGGTGAGAATCGTTGAAGGTGGGCATATACACTTGTATAACCGTTAGGGTGTGTTACATACAGGACTTTGCCATAACCACGGGCACTTATAGCCATCCGGCTGATATAACCCTTTTCGCTGGCAAATACGGGATACCCTTCGCGACCCCAGGTTTTGATATCTAGTCCGCTGTGAAAATGAGTTGAACGGGTTTCACCAAAAGTACCAGATAGGTGTCTTGAGCCATCGACGGGCCAACGGTAATTTGGCACAAAAGAAGTATCGGCGTTGGATCCCCAGCCCTTTGCAGTTGCTGGAATACTGAAAAGGAATAGAGAGATGCTAATGATGAGAGACTTGAACATGTCCATGTTATTTGGCTACTGTAATCTTAACATCTAAATGAGATTCTAACTCGCCAGTATTACGTATTAAGACAGCGCGGCATTGGTCGCCTACTCTGACTTGAGATACCCCTGCAGGGGTTCCGGTGAACAGTATATCGCCTGGGCGAAGGGTAAAAAGAGTAGATAGATAATGAACTAACTCTGGTAATGTGAACAACATGCTGGATAGTTTGTCCTGTTGCCGGATTTGGCCATTAACAGTGAGTTCAATTTTGTAGTCTTCCAAGTGCTTGGGAAAGAATGAAGCAGGCTTTGGGGCGAAATGGCTCACTGGACCAAAGCCGTCAAAGCCTTTGGACACCGCCCATGGTCTTCCAGCTTTCTTGGCAGCGGACTGTAGGTCTCGAGCAGTAAAATCAATGCCTACGCCCCATCCGGCAACATAATCCCAGGCCTCATTTTTTGGAATGTTTTTACCACCTCTATTTAAGGCAACCACCCATTCGACCTCATGATGCACATCATTGGATTGAGCGGGTAATTGGACGATTGCTTCCGCGCCCACCAATAAGGATCCTATGGGTTTAGTGAAAATAAGAGGTTCCTTCGGTATAGGTGAGTTCATTTCAGTGGCATGTTCAGCAAAATTTCGTCCAACGCAGTAGACAGTACTTGCGATAAGTTCATTGCCGTTTGCAGTTTGTAAGCCGCTAAGTTGTGGCCAAGTGGGGTGAAATGTAGTGCTAGTCATATGTTTAAAATACAAATCGATATCGAATCTTGGATATAAAAAAAGCCTTATTTCTAACACAGAAATAAAGCTTTCAAAATTATATTAATAAATGCAGTACAAACTAGCCTACAAAAAACGAACTATCACTAAAAAAAGGTCCTATATTATCCTAGTTTGAGATTAATTCTACGTGTACAAAACGCCGTCCGCCTTTGGATTTGGAAAATCTCACGTTACCTCTAGAGGTAGCAAACAATGTGTCATCACCGCCTCTCATTACGTTAGTACCAGGATGAAACTTGGTTCCACGCTGTCGTACAATAATTCCACCTGAGCGCACGAATTCACCACCAAATTTTTTAATTCCTAGTCGCTTTGAGTTTGAGTCACGTCCGTTCCTAGTTGATCCTTGACCTTTTTTATGTGCCATTGTCGTATTTTTTTGAATCGATTATTTTTTTCTTAAAAATTCGATTAACTCAGCTTTTTTCATGCTTGAGTATCCTTCAAGACCTCGTTCTTTAGCTAGTGCTTTGAGTTCAGCTACTTTCATTGAATTAAGATTTACAGCTTCCTTACTTGTTTCCGGAGCAACTTCTGTTTTAGACTCTTTTTTCTTAGTTGGGGTCTTTTTTTTGGTTCCACCTAAAGTAATGCTATCAATTTGGATTTGTGACATTACTTGGCGGTGACCATTTAATTTCTGATATCCTTTGCGTCTTTTCTTTTTGAAGACCAATACTTTGTTCGCTTTTACTGTATCGAGTAAGGTGGCAGTAACCTCTGCTCCTTCCACTAGGGGAGTGCCTATTTTCACGCCGCTGTCATCTTTAACTAAAAGTATCTGGTCAAAACTTAGCTTTTTTCCTTTTACGTTTTGTTTGTCAACAAATAACGTGTCGTTTTTGGATACTTTGTACTGGTGTCCACCAATCTCTACTATCGCGTACATGGTATGATGAATTTATTTTATCAATTACCTTAAAGCTTAATAATATAAAAGAATCCTTCCTTAAAAAAAAGCTTTTGTAATTAAATTGTTCATCTTCAACTAAGCAACTTTGGCAGGGGCTCGTTGAAATCCTTGACGATTTACATGGCCAATATACTTCCCGATAATGCGAACCTCCTCAAATATGTCAGGGGATACATAGATGTCATTATATTCTTCGTTTGCAGCTTCTAATCGAAGGCCTTGATCATCCCAAAAAATACGTTTTAGAGTTGTCTCACCATTGTATAAGACAGCGCCAATATCCCCGCTATTTAACTCGGTATCCATGAGTAGAACAAAATCTCCGTCATAAATATTGGCATCTTTCATGCTGAATCCGGAGACGCGCAGAGCAAAAAGTTTGTCTAAGTTTGGAAATAAGTTATTTATGGTTAATTGCCCTAAATCCGCCTCTACGGCCTCTTGCAAATAACCAGCCGCGATAAGCCCACGAATAGGAATCCCCGTACCATTAGCCTCGCCAAGTAGTCCTTTTTTATCGGGTGGTAAATCGTACTCCTCCTCATCGCCTTTGATTATATATCCCTTCTTTAGCAGGGCTTGAATATTTTGAGTGACACTGTTGGGAGATTTGTAGCCGAAATGATCTGCTATTTCTCTGTACGTAGGCCAAATATCATATTCTTTTTTATACTCAACAATGTAATCAAAGAATTCATGTTGTTTTCGTGTCAGATGTACTAAGTCCATGATGCAGGGCTTTTTAATTTTAATAGAAATTCTCGTGTAAGTGATAAATTTGTCACGTCGCACGTATATCTTACATAATGTATAATATATGTGTTAAAATCAACAAGAAATGCTTTCATTATTTTTTCATATTAGTTGTATCGGCCTTTGTGCCTACCAAACCCAGAATTGCAAAATTTGTATATTTTATGACTTATCAAGCGTTAGGCATTAATCGATATTCAGGAACTGAAATTAAACGGCTTGTAACCTTATCTTTCTGTATTGTTGTAAGTTCTGTTTGTAGTGTACTTGCGCAAAATGGGGCAGTAATTACTCCTGAATCGACGGAATTGTATGTGGATTTAGCAAAAATTAGCCCAGGTTTGACATCTCAGATGCCCCCTTCGGATGCTACTGTTTTGTTTGATGGGACTGATTTGTTGAAGTGGCAGGCCATGCAGCTTCGAATAGCGGGGGATATGCAAGGGATAGCGCAAAGTATAGCCGATTATGAACTTGGGAAGGTGACTCAACCGGCGCAATGGGAGGTAGCCGATGAGATTATGACCGTGGAGCCGGGAACAGGAGCGATTGAAACCAAACGACTTTTCGGTGATATGCAGCTGCATTTGGAATGGAATGCGCCGGTGGCTGAGGAGAAATCAGGACAAGGGTATTCAAATTCTGGGGTATTTTTTATGGGTCTCTATGAAGTGCAAATTCTGAACTCTTATGAAAATGTGACTTACAACAATGGTCAGGCCAGTTCGGTGTATAAACAGCACATCCCGCTGGTGAATGCTTCTCGGGCTCCGGGTCAGTGGCAAAGTTATGATATTATTTTCATGGCGCCACGATTTTCGGAAAAGGGA
>MDTG01084097.1_pt1 | contig 16377 bp, 10 predicted proteins | sample 811421 | NCBI WGS metagenome assembly MDTG01 (sample SAMN05326645, study PRJNA326480) | marine metagenome | isolation source: seawater | place: Pacific Ocean: South East | collected 2011
CTGGCTGACATCTCCGAAGTTCGAGGTGATGAGTGAATGTGGGACGAACTTCTTCTGGAGGCCGGCCTCAACGAACGAGAGGTGCGCTCAATCATGATCCTGGGCTCCCGGCCAAAAATGAAGGCCTCCGAACTCGCCAAGGAACTGAACACGACCCGTCTAGACGCCTACAACAGCCTCTCTCGCCTGCAAGAGATGGGCATCGTCACGGCCACGGCCGACCGACCGATGCTGTTTTCCAGTCTTCGAATCAACGAAGCCATGGAGCACATCATTCAATCCCGAAAGCAGCAACTTGACCGGCTGGTGGACGGCTTTGACGAGTTGTCGAAAGGCATCACGGAAACCGATGCATCCTACGAGAAACAACGGCGAGACATCGACGACCCTCGGTTTGCGGTCCTCAAAGAGCGAACCCACATCTACAATCGACTCCAAAAAATGGCCAACGACGCCGAGGAACGGTTGATTCTGTTGCTCGGCCAGTTTGGTATTCTCCATCTGTGCCGAAGTCCCGATGCCCTCGAAGCTGTGAACACTGCAGCCGTTCGTGGCGTGGTGGTTCAAATCATCACACACCTCGACGGGCGGACGCTTCGCTTCTTTGAGAAACTGAACAACAGCATTGACGTTCGCCACTCGGATGAACTGGACTCGTTGGGCTTCGTTCAAGACCAGGCCGAAGTCATTCAGTACCTCAACATCGAAGACAACCCGGTGGGCAGAGGAAAAGAGGACGCTGCGCTGATCATCGAATCCGGACCCTTCTCCCAAGCCCATCTGCATCTCATCGACGCCATTTGGGAAGGAGCCGTGCCGCTGGCAACCGCTCGAGCCCGATTCACCGAGAACCAAATCAACGATCCACTTCGGCTCACCATTGGTGAGGGGTCGTTCCTGAAGAACGTCTCCGTTGCACTCGGCTTCGACGGACAGCTGCCCGAAGAAGACACGCCGTTTGACCCCGATGCGTTCTTTGCCGCAGGCAACGAAGTCAACGATGCGCGAATGCGGCTGACGGAGGGCAAACTCTCCAACCTAAAGGTGCTGGGAATCGACATTGGACGCATGCTGCGTCAAATCGGCAACCGTGTCGGCCAAGAAATCGCTTTTTCTCTTCGTTCTATAGAAAATGACATTGAGTTTCTTGATGAAATGATGGATTGGTGGGAACACGCCGGTTTGGGCCAGCTTCAGTACGATGTGGACCCTCAGTTCCACGTCGTGGTTGGACTCAACCACCCCCCGGTTGACGACGTGGACGCCCTGCCGATGTGGGAGATGGACGACGGCATCATCGAAGGGGCCCTGTCCACCCGATTTGCCAAGGAAGCCAACGTTGTTATCCAGCGCGTCGACGGCGACGGACACAAGGACGACCTTTGGCGGTATTTGATTCACCGACACGAATTGAACACCATCGAACTTGTTGATTGAGCGGGTGTGATCCCATGAAACTCGGCACGTTCATCCGTTTCTTCCGTCAACTCAAAGGGAAAAAGCCCGTTGATATCGACGCCATTCAATCCATGGGCTTGCTGGCGGTCAAACTCGGCCAAATCTTCGCTCTTCGCCCGGACCTCATTGAACCCAACCGATGCATTGAGCTTCAACAGCTTTACAGCCGAGCAGCCACCATCCCAGAGGAGGATTCGCAGAACCTTCTGGACCGCTTTGCTCCAGAGGGATTCATGGACCATTTCCAAAGCATCGAAATGAAGCCGTTTGCGGCCGCAAGCATCGGCCAAATCCACCGTGCGGTCATGAACGACGGCTCCAAGGTGGTCATCAAAATCATCAAATCCGATTTTGAGGCCTCCTTCAAGCGAGATGTGCAGCGAATGAAGCGATGGATCCGGATGGGTCTGTTCTTCAACCCTCGACTTCGGAAGGTGGGCAACCCCATCGGCCTCCTGGCCCACATCGAAGATTACACGCTGCGAGAACTGAACCTCCTCAACGAGATCGACGGTCGCAATCAACTCAAGGAAAAAGCGGCGGAAATTGAGCAGCACTTCCCGATGCCCAAACTCAAGTTTCCGCACGTTTGGGAGCACCTGTCAAACCAGCACATCCTCGTCATGGAAGAGATCACTCACCCAACCTTGGAGGATCACCTCGAGGCGGCGACGCTCACATGGCCGGACATGCTGGAGCTCTTCCGCATCCACGGCGCCTTCATGTTCGGCATCGGTACCTTTCACGGGGACCTTCATCCAGGGAACGCCATGATGGACGCCGATGGCAATTTCGTCTTCATTGACACCGGAGCGATCTGCAACGCACCCAAACACGTTCGCAACGCCCTGTTTGGCTTCTTCTATTTCCTTGCCAGGGGTGAACTGAAAAACGCTTTTGATGCCATGTTAACCATGGCGGCTGTCCAACCCACCGGCGGCACGCTCCAGACCTATTACGACTCGATGAACGAACTGTACGACGGCTTCGTCGGCACCTCGGTGAGCGAGGTTTCCCTGACCGAGCAGATGATGAAGACGGTCAAGGCGGCGGTGTTGGCCGGGTGCGCATTCGGAGAGGAAGCGTTTCCCATCATACGTTCGCTGATGTACATGGACGGCATGGTTCTGAAGGGGCATCCGAGCGTGGATTTGATCAGTTCCATGGGGCCGTATTTGGATGAATTTTCCGTTCTCATCGACCCGAACAGCATCCTTGAATCTCAGGCCTGAACTGTAATTTTTTATGAATTTTTTATGAACAAAAACCGCGCTTTATATGGTGAAACCGTCAGCGGCTGTCATGACAGGAACCTCTACACCCTCAGTGGCCATAATCGGTGCAGGACCCGGCGGACTCGCCTCGGCCCTGCTCCTAGCGAAATCGGGTGTGGACGTCACCGTTTTTGAGCGCTCCAGTTCCGTGGGCGGTCGCAACAAAGTTTTCGACCGAGACGGGTTCAAGTTCGACCTCGGCCCGACCTTTTTCCACTACCCCGAGGTCATCGAAGACATCTTCAAGGCCATCGGGAAAGACGCCCACAAAGAATTGAATCTCCACCGGCTGGACATGAACTACCGACTCATTTTCGGACAAGGTGGCGTTTTGGACTGCACGAGCGATCTTGACGAAATGACAGAGCGAATCCGTGGATTGTCCGGCGACAGCAACGCCAACGCCTTCCGCCGATACGTGGTTGACAATCGTCTCAAGCTCCACAAATCAAAGGCGTGCCTCCAAGAGCCGTGGTACGGACCCACCGACCTGCTCTCCAAGCGAGCCATGCGAGTGGCGGGTGTGCTTCGCCCTCAGCGCTCGGTTGCTGGCGATTTGATGAAACTCTTCGACGACGACCGCCTGATGCTTGCCATGTCCTTCCAGACAAAGTACCTCGGGATGTCCCCCTTCAACTGCCCCAGCTTGTTCACGATGCTTGCCTTCCTCGAATACGAGTACGGCATCTTCCACCCCATGGGTGGATTGGGCAGCGTCAGCGAACGCATGGCGAGCATCGCCAAGGACCTCGGCGTCACCTTCCGCATGAACGAAGCGGTCGAGTCCGTGATCATGGACGGCAAAACCATCAAGGGCGTTCGAACCGCTGAAGGCGAGTTCTTTGCGGATAAGGTCGTCATGAACGCCGACTTCGCCAACGGCATGACCCAACTCTTCCCCGACAAGGTCCGAAAGAAGTGGAGCAACAAGAAGATCGACAAAAAGAAGTATTCCTGTTCAACGTTTATGATTTACTTGGGCATCGACAAGGTCTACGAAGACCTTCCGCACCACCAAATCTATGCGTCGGCAAACTACGAGAAAAACCTCGAAGACATCGAGAAGAATCACAAGCTCACCTGGGACGACCCCTCGATTTACGTCCAAAACGCCTGCGTGGTCGACCCGAGTTTGGCCCCCGAAGGATGCTCGACGGTGTACGCCCTTGTGCCCGTGTCTCACATCCATGAAAACATCGATTGGGCCACCGAAAAGGATGCCTACAGAGACCGAATCATTCAGCAAATCGAGGAAAAATTGGGCTTTGAGGGCCTCAGCGACCACATCGTTACGGAGATGCTCATCACCCCCGAAGACTGGGGCGACCACTGCTACCGTGGAGCCGTGTTCAACCTCGCTCACGGACTTGACCAAATGCTCTGGCGCCGACCCAAGAATCAATTCGATGAAATCAACAATCTCTACCTTGTAGGTGGAGGGACACACCCAGGTAGCGGCTTGCCCGTGATTTACGAGTCCGCTCGAATCAGCAGCAAGTTACTTCTGGACAGTCTCGGCATCATACCGGACTGGAACGGTGTTGACACGTGGTTTGAGAGTCGAAAGCGCTCCAAGCAAGGCAGAGCGGCCCTCAACGAAAACTCAAAAGAGCCGTCCTCCGGAACCCCAACATCGGCTTGAGGGTTCACCATGCAACAGCACCGCCTCGACGAAGCCTATGCATTTTGCGAGGCGGCGTGCAGAAACGCCTCCACGACGTTCTATTCCTCGTTCAGCGCTCTCCACATCGACAAACGGAGAGCGGTTCACGCCGTCTATGCGCTCTGCCGATGGGTGGACGACATCGTTGACGGAGACGAAGAGCCGACCATCCTCGAAACCAAGGAGCTCAGAGAAGCCACCGCCGCTCGACAGCTCATCGTCAGCGACCTCCACGCCGGCACCTCCCCTTCCCTCTCCGAAGATGAACACCGACGACGAATGATGGCCCTGGTCGACATACGCCTCAAACTGCAACGAGCAAACGATCAGGCCATCACCGAAGACGACCATCCAATTTTCGTGGCCCTGCAGGACGTGTTCACACGGTACCCGATCAAACTGGCGGATTTTGAAACCGTGATCGAAGGCATGGAAGACGACCTGTACCCCGTTCAAAATCAAACTTGGGATGAACTTCGCTCCTACTGCTACAAGGTGGCCTCAGCCGTCGGCCTAATTCTCATCGAAATCTACGGTTACGAGGATCGTGCGGCTCGCCTGCACGCCATTGACCTCGGCATTCAAATGCAACTCATCAATGTCCTCCGCGACATCACCGAAGACATGGAACGAGGTCGAATATATCTCCCGGTTGAGGTTCTCGCCTCGCACAACATCAGCGTGGCCTCGCTTCAGAACGAGAACATTGCCACTACGCTTTCTTGGAAAGGGTTCGTGGTGGAGTACGTCGAGGTCATCAAGCGCCATCAGTCTTCGGCCAACCATCTCTTTGCTTATCTCGACGGTCGCGCTCGTGTCCAGCCCGAAATCATGGCCGACGCTTACACGTCCATTTTGAACGAAATCGTACGCCGTTCAGGCGATGTGTTCACGCAACCGGTCAAACTTTCCAAGCTTCGAAAAGCCATGCTTGGCCTGCGCTTGAGCCTGCGTAAACTCAGGGCACGTTTGCTCGCGTGATCGACTCACTCGTCGATCAGGGCCATCATCTGTCCGAACCCTTCGTAGAGGCTCGGGCCGCTCGCAAGGTAGTACACGGAGCCTCGTCCGTCTCGGGAATCTGCAGCCGTTGCGTTCTCGCTGGTGGCGCAGTCGCCCGTGCATCCATCGGCAAAAGCAACGTAAACACGACCCTCTCGGTCGATGTGGAGATCGTTAAAATCAAGCAAATTCCGGTTCGAACCTCCGATGTCTCGACAATCACCGGAGTTCAAGCAGATGGAGCCAACCTGAACGGGGTCGTCCGTGACACGGTAGGTGTGGAACACGGGCTCATCGTCCAGAGCGTTGAGGCTGAACGTGATGTAGAGGTGGTACGTGGCGTTGTTTGGAGCGTAGTGAGCGTTGCCGTCCCACGGGTTGCCGTCGATGTCGGACTGGTTGAGCATCTCTCCGTTTTCGCTGCCCAGATAGGTGATAGCGATGCGCCCCGGGTCACCTGCATCGGTCTGGGGAAACACAGAAGAAATCACTTCAACGGGCGAAACCCGGATGCTTTCCTGCTCCCATGTTTCACCTGAATCCGTGGAACGTGACATGTAGATGCCTTCGTCGGCTCCGGTCCAAACGTGGTACGCGTTCGAGGCCGTGTCGGCGGAAACCTCGGAGTTCTTTCGGGGGTTCGGTGTGCCAACGTCCTCGCCCATGTAGCGTTCGGACCATGAGAAGCCGTTGTCTTTGGAGACGATGACGGTGGGGGTGGCCACACGCGGCGTGACGTACACCGTGCCGTCGGGGGCGGTGGAGATGGCTCCGTGCAAACCCCCGTTCGTGGTCGCCAAGCCAACGATTTGCCCACCGGCCTCAAAGGTGGCGCCTCCGTCGAAACTCGTGAAGCAGAAGATTCCTGCGAGTTTGTTGTAGCAGTAGTACACGGCCGTTTCGTAGAAACTTCCGGTGAATTGACCCAACGCTCCGTAGCCGCTGTCGGTCCAAGGACCGCTGGCCAATTTGATGTGGTCGTTGAGTGGCGTGGTTCCGGAATCGTGGGGGTTGCCCATCCACGTTTCACCGTCGTCGTCGCTCCAGCAAATCCACGAGGTCTCCAGGCCGATCATTTGAACGCCAAACACACGGTCAGTGATGGGGTCAACCCATCCGTACGGGTCGCTGGTCGTTGGAGAGCACATCACGGGGTCTTGGCTCTCCTCCCACGTCAAGCCAGCGTCACACGAGCGCATGACCTTCTCCATGGCGATGAAGAAAATGCAGCCACTCGAGGTGATTCCGATGCTGGGTTCCTTACCGGTTTCCCCAACGTCGCTGAACTGGAACATCATTTCGAGGGGGGTTGTCCCCAAGGACTCGCCGTTTCGGTCGGTGACGAACACGCGAACGTCGTCCTCAATCACAACCTCGGTCTCGGGTATCGTTTCCGGTTCACCAAAACATCCTGAAAGCGAGAGGGTGATGACCATCAGTGAAAGAAACAGCGCTCGTCCTTGCATGATGGGCCGACGCCCCCTCCTCCTAATGACCTTGCGCTCGTGCCGGTGTCAATCGTCGAGCAGCGACGTGTAAATCGCTTCGTAGGCCTCGGCGTTGTGCTCGTACGTGAAGCGGTCGAGCACGCGCTGACGACCTTTTTGCATCTGTTCAGTCCGCTTATCGGGGTGGTGAAGACTGTGATTGACCGCGCGAGCGAGGTCGTCGGGGTCGCCGCACGTGAACAAGCCGCCCACCTCTTCGTCGATCATTTCGGTCAACGGTGCTTGGTCAACGGTGACCACGGGCGTCCCGCTGGCAAGCGCTTCAAGTGGAATCAGTCCCTGACCTTCGTAATACGAGGGATAGACCACCAAGTCTGCGGCTCGAAAATGAAGCGCAAGCTGTTCAAAACTCATGCCGGGCTGAATGTGCACGGCGTGGGCAATTCCAAGCCGCTTGGCCTGTCGCATGAGGGTCTTGCGCATGTGGCCTCGTCCGATGATGACCAAGCGGGCTCCGGGATGTTCCTTCAGGATGGACGGCATGGAGCGAAGCAGGGTCCGATGGCCTTTCCGGGCGACCAATCGGCCCACGGCAAGTAGCAACGGCGTCTTCGTGTCCGGATGGCCGCAAAGGGCTGAGTCGTCGGCCGCATCGTAGGTCGTCCTCAGAGCCTCGTAAGCCAGTTGCTCCTCCTCGTGATCGTGATTTATTGGCCGAAACACGCGATGGTCCACGCCGTAGAGGACGGTCTCGCAGTGCCAGTCCTCCGGGGGGCGATACCACCGCTCAAATTCTTGGCGTGTAGAATCAGAAATCGCCACCGAGACGCTTGAATGTTCCACCCCGGCTTGCTCGTATTTTGCGTAGTAGCCTCCGGTCAAGAGAATGGCGAGGTCGTTGGGGTTTTTCCACGTCGCAGATTCGTTGTGTTTAGCCGCCAATTTCATGCCTTCACGCTCACCGATCCAACTTCCGTTCAACGCCGACACCACCGGTGCAACGTGTTCCTCGACCCAGAGGTACTCCTTGGCGGTCCAACTGACGAGCGGCAGGAGGGTGTGAACCACATCGACCGGTTTGACTTGGTGAAGACGACGAAGTTCGGTCAGGGCATGCTTCCCGTACGAGCGAGTGAACGCCATGGGCGCCTTGAGCCACGGCACGTTGAGCACGCTGACGCCGGGTTGGTGAGGGGCTGGTTGGTTGTGGGTTCGAGTGATCACCGTCACATCATGACCGCGCTGGGCGAGATGACCCGCCAAGTGGAACACCACGGAGCCGATGCCCCCCCATCGGGGAGGATACTCGCCCGAGACCATGGCGATGTGCATGGAAAGCACCACGGCAGACCACCATTTGAAGTTCATTGAGGTCGCGACGGAGAAAACCACGCTTCCAGCCAAACCTTTGAAGGCCAATCCTCGGCTCGGGGCATCATGGGCGATGTGCTACCCGTTTCGGTGACGGTGATTTTGCCAACCCGAAACGAAGAGGAAGCCCTAGGCCCCACCATCGACGCCATTCCCCGCGACTGGTGCGAAGATTTGGAAATCATGATTGTGGATGGAAATTCAACCGACCGCACCCGTGAAATCGCTCTGGAGAAAGGGATTCGAGTCCACCTTGAGCCCCGGAAAGGGTACGGCCGAGCCTACCGAACAGGATTTGATGTGGCCAAAAACGACATCATCATCACGATGGACGCCGATTGCACCTACCCGGCAGAACTCGTGCCCGAACTGGTGAAGCGTCTTCTCGACGACGAGCTCGATTTCATCACCTGCGACCGCCTTTCCATGGCTGAAGACGGGTCCATGTCGGGTTTGCACGGCTTTGGAAACTGGGTGCTTTCCTTCACGGCTCGAATGCTGTTCTGGTACGGCATCAAAGATTCACAAACGGGCATGTGGGTGTTTCGAAAATCCATCTTCGAAAACGAAAAGATGCGCCCGACCAACGACGGCATGCCGCTCAGCGAAGAGGTCAAGATCCTTGCACGCCGACATTTGGGCAAGAAAAAAGCCATCGAAATCTCTGTCCCGTACCGGCCCCGAGTGGGTGAAGCTGAGATTCACACGTGGGGCGACGGTTGGAAGAATCTGAAATTCCTCTTCACCCGCCGGCTCGGTCTGCACCGCACGCTCACACCGTGGGGTGGACTCGAGACCAATCCCGATTCAGACAACGGCGACCTGCCTGAGCAGAAGAACTGAGCATACAGCACTCCGGCACTCACTCAACGGTTTCGTTGAGTTCTGCCTGAACTTCGTCCGTCCCGTCCATGACGTTGCCCTCGACGGTGGGCACTTCCTTGGTCTCGTCCGTTTGAGCGGGAGCTCTGAACGCGTCCCATGAGGTGATGAGGTCGAGTTCTTCTTGCGCTCGTCGGCGTCTTGAAACGACCAACACGACCGCTCCAACAAGGAAAAACACCCCCAGCGTAGCGGCAACCAAGAGCAACCCTCTCATGCCGTCTTCGGGGGCTTCGACGACGAGGTTTCGGGACATGAAATCGATGTTTGCACGATCACCTTCGCCATCCTTAGCGACAATTTTCAGCAGGGGACGGCCGGTGATTTCGGGTCGCCATTCGATGGAGCCTTCCCAGACGCCGTCGCCGTCAAGGTCGGTCAGGTTGGCCTCCCACTGTTGAACGCCCAACGTGATGTTCACCCTGACGTCGTCGGTGGTGCCGTCCGGGTCGCTTAACGCCACGCGAACCGTAAGGGTGTTGAGTTCGTTTTGGGTGAAGGTGTCATCGCTCAGAACCAGCGAGGCCCGGTCGAGCGAGGGGAGACTGGATTGAATCGTGATGTTCAGGTGCTCTTCGGCCCAGTGGCCTCGGGCATCTTCGACGTAGAGGGAAAGATGGTATTCGCCGGGCAGAAGACCGGTGATTTCATCCTTTGAAGCAGTGGATAGCACCTCAGGAGCGCTCAATTCGGGGGCATAACGACGCCATTCTCGGACCACCAGGTCGTTGTCAGCGTCGTAGGACGCCTCCTCCAGCATCAACGAGCCACCCGGGACGATGGATTGACGATTCTCCGGGGAAATCAACACCAACACGGGGGCGGATTCCACGACGGTCAGGGTGAAACTCTCGTCTCGTGTCAACCCTGTTTCATCCGTCAGGGTGACGATCATCTGATGTTCGCCCGCATGAAGGTTGAAGGCGTGTTGCTCTTTAGGGTCAACATCCACCAGCAACGGTTCGCTCGCTTCAGACGAACGTAGCGTGATGGTGAATTCGTCACCGTCGTAATCAACACTTTCCGAGGCATCGAGCATGAACGTGGTCGAGGAAGGGTGAACGGTCCCGGATTGCGGACTGACCAAGCCAAGCACCGGTGCAGACGGTGTGACCGTGATCGCTCGGGTGGTCGTGATGGGGTCGTGAATGCCGTCGTCAACGCTCAGCGTGATTTCGTGTTCCCCAGCGGTTAAGCGGCGATCAAAGAGCAACCAGTCCTCATTCTCAGGCGTCAAACGACCGTCGAGGTTGCTCGTCCAGGTGACGACGAGATATTCCGAACCGGTCGCCGGTTCCAACTCAGCACAGACCCATGCACCTTCCATGGGGAAGGTGGAGCAGGCAGCGTCGTAATCACCCGAACCGTTGGCGGAGAACGATATCAGTTCGGAACTGTCGAAGGTTTGGGACGGCGGTGAGGCGATGACGGCGACCGGCTCGGCGTTGTCAACCGTGAGCAGGATGGAGGTGGACTTGCTCTGATTGGCGTGCTCGGCCCGGTCGTCGGTGACCTCCATTGTGATGGTGTGAACACCGCGGGAGAGGCGGCCTTCCCAGACCAATTCCGAACCGACCTGCAGCACACCGTCAAGTGAGGAGGAGAAGGTGGTGGAAAGCCCGTCGCCTTCGGGGTCCTCGGTTGCACTTCCGTCAAGGGTCACCAGCGCCTCGCTCGCACTGGATGAACGGTTCACCGTGAACACCGGGTCCGGAATTTCGTTGTAGAGCATGACGGGGAAGCTGTAGGTGGCGTTGTTTCCAACCTCGTCCCAAGCCAACACGGTCATGGTAAACGAGGCGGGAGGATCATCGTCGGTGTGGGCGAAGGTGTAGGACATGGTTTCAGGACAAACCCATGCGTTGCCCCAGCCGGGACCCTGACGGTTGTATCCGCTGAACGTGATCATGCAAGCAAACTCGTCACCTTCGGGGTCGTAGGTTCCAGTGGTGTTGATGGTGACCGTGCCCGTTTGGGGCATGATGAGTTCGCTCCATGGATTCAAAGCAGGCTCGAAGTCGACCAGCAGCACGGGTGCAAAGTTGACCAGTTCGATGGTGCGGGTTTCTGAAACGCAACGACCGGGGTCGCAAATCTCCAGCGTGATTTGGTGGACACCATCGCTCAGCGATACGCCGGAGGTGAGGTCGTTGGCCACAAAGGGGTCCATGTGCGTGGAAAAGACGCCGTCGATGGAGGACGTCCATTCGTGCGTCAGGACGTCATTGTCAAGGTCCCACGATTCGGAGGCGTTGAATTCCACTTCGGCCTGAGAGGGGAAGATGCTCCCGTCCTCAGGCGTGGTCCAACGAATGAACGGGGCTTGATTCGCTAGGGGCAAATGGCAGTAAATCACCCTGTCCTCATCGAAGGTGGCCGATGTGGAATTGGCCACGCCGGCATACCCGCAGCTGATGTCCACCGAGTTGTAGGCGCTTGGGCCGGTCGAGGTCCAACGTTGGCTGATGAAATTCGGTAAATAGAGGCGCCCCTCATCGCTGGCCGCAAGGGTGAACGTCGGTTCAAAGGAGGCAAAAGAGACGTTGACCGTCGCTCCGGGAATGCCATTGGAGTAATTGTTGACCACCCAGACGGTGAGGTCCCACGCAACGTCCAATTCAGCCCCTGCTGCAAGGGTTGCGTTGGCGTAGGAAACATCCGTCGGTTGGTGCAAGTGAAGGACTGAACTCGCATCGAGGTTGAGCACGGTGGGTGTCACCGTCGAACCACGGTCGTCCACCAGACCGGACCAATTGACATGGCTGTCCACCAGCGTCACATCACCGGTGCACGCTGCGGAAATTCGGTTGCCGCTACCAGCGAGCGCTGCGTGGCTTTCGAGGGTGAGACATTCGGTTCCTGAGAACACGGAATCGTTGAGGTAAGAGGCGAACTGACCGTTGTTTTCACCGTTCCATTCGATTCCTGTGTGGTTGCCAGACATGGACAAGCCGTTGACCTCACCAGCGATGCGCTCCAGTTTCACGGCGGGATGTCCGGGACTTTCGGCGTGGACCTCCAAGTTGGCCAAGTGCACCCTTCCACTGGCGCCCGCCGGCATGGCACGGCTGTTGTCGATCTCCAGCGCGGGAAGATTCGGATTGTTGCCACGAAGTTCGACGCCCTCAAGCCAAAGGTCGACGGAGTCGAGAGCCAAGATGCCGTGGCCCTGCGAGCCTGTCACGGTGCAGTTCAGACACCGAACATCCCCCGAGGACGATTCAACATCGTTCGCTTCTTCGTAGTACATCCCCGCTTGCTCGCTTTGGCTGGCATCAGGGGACGCCCCGTTGTTTTCCGAGGTGAGGTTCCAGAAGTCCACGCTTCGCGCATCAAGGACATGAGCACCGGAGTACCCGTTGTCCGCCAAATGCATGCCCTCGATGAGCACGGTTGCCCGATCCACGATGATGCCTTGCTTGGTGTTGTTGTGAAGGACCCAATCGCTGCCCTGCATGGCCCCTCCGGAGGTGGAATGAACCCCTGGCCCGACCGAACCCGACACCTCGAGCCCCTCAAAGGTGGGTGCGAAAAACGATGAGCGAATCGATACTCCGGCTTCGTGCGGACCTTGACCGGGGTCGCCCGAATCGCGAACGGTCAGGTTGCGGAACGTGGTCGCTGAATCGACGAAATAGAGTCGAACACCGACGGTCGTGGAGTCCTCGATCAGCGTGTCGTCGAACCAAGCACCGGTCGCATTGACTTCGAGCGCTGCGTACCCAATGTTGGGCGTTTTAGCGCCGGGGCCGCCGGTGCCGGTGATGGTCAAATTGGTGAAATCAGCGGTCTCGTAGTTCGTGTAGTTCGTGTGGTTGTTCTTGTCCACGTACACCCCTCGGTACATGGAATCGCTGATGTGGGCGTGGCGAACAACGGCGTGAGTATAACCGCCGTCGTCGATGTGTCGAACGACCATGCCCGTGTCGGAGGACGTGATGGTCAAGTTGGTCAAAAGAGGCTGACTGTCTTCGACCCACACCCCCGCCGCCATCGCCCACGTTGAGCCCGTGCAGTTGTCGATGGTGATGCCCTGAATCAAGCCCCCAGACCCCCCCCAAATGTTGACCGCACGGGTGAGAACATCGGAAAAGATCGCACGATGAACGATGGGCGTTGAACCGGCTCCAACGGACAAACCCAACCCGTATCGCCAGTCGTTTTGGAAGCCGAGATCTCGACCCGCTCGATCCACGAAGAGGTCGGTGATTCGAGGTGCTGCAGAGGAAAAGAGGTCCACGGCCACGCGGTCTGGATTGACGACGGTCAGGTTCTCTATCACCGGGTTGGAGCCGTAGATTGTCATGCCGTAAACAGCGTCCTCAATCGTAAGATTCTGAATCAACGACCCCCGCCCGGAGGAGGAGACGTTGAATTGAATGCCCTCGTGGTCGCCCAAGCCCGATGCTTCGAGGACGACAGGGCACGACTCCGTTCCCAGAACGGTGAGACGCCCGTCAACAACGATGCGTTCGTTGGCCTGCAGCTGAACGACGGTGCACGGTTGGATGACCACTTCGTCGGCAACGCCGATGGTGTAAGTTCCCGTCAGCGTTTGGGTGCCCGACCACGTGGTCTGTGCTCGGCCTTCGGTCCGCATCGCACCGCTGAGCAGCGACGTTGAATCGGATTCGGGTGGAGCAGGAACTGCGTGAATGAACAGCGGGGCAAGAAAAAGAAAAATTAGGAACACAGCGATTCTCGAAGGAGCGCCGTGCTTCATAGCCCAAAGCGCGTGCTTGTCCTTCTTCAAAGATGCCCCCGTTTGTGCTCACCGTGGGCCAGCAGGAATCCATAAATCCCGAGTTGAATTCGTTGGTTCTATGCCCGAAGCTTTTGTGTTGTTCAAGACCGAGCCAACCCACGAGCGGGAGGTCTACCTTACACTCACCGAGCACGAAGGTGTGGCCGAGGTGCATGCTCTCTACGGAGAATTTGATCTCCTGGTCCGTCTCACGTCGCCCTCGTCCAAGGAGCTCTCGAGGATGCTGATGTCATCGTTCCGACGAATTGAAGGGGTCAAAGAAACACAAACTCTGGTCGCAGTGGAGGGTTGAATCATGGCGATCGGCTTTGTGTTGATGACCACGGTGCCCGGCATGGAGGCAACGGTTCGAGATGCCCTTGCTGAGGTGGACTTGGTCACCGACCACTGGATGCTGTTCGGCGAATACGACCTCATCGCTCGCGTTCAGGCCGACGAAGAATTTGCCTTGACACTGTGCATCGTTGAGGAGATTCGACAGCTTCCCGGCATTCTGGAGACCAAGACCCTCATCGGGGCCGAGCTGTAAGCTTACAGCACGCGATGGAGTTTTCGTGCAGCAGACCGAGCTGCCTTCAGGCAACCTGCCTGCCGAAACCATCGGGCGGCTTCTCGAAGCGATGCGGCCGCCACCGCTGGATTCAGATGACCGTTGAGGTACCACCAACGAGCCGCATAGCGATGGTGCGGTGTCCCGGGCTCCGGCCAATCGGTGGGCGGAGGCAGAGCTGCGTGAACCGTGGACGCCGCAGGGTCGTTGGCTCTGTGAAGATGTTCTGCGTAGGTCAGGCCGACCAGCGCTTCGTGAAACGAGGAGGGTTGGGCGGAAACAGCCCGCTTGTACAGAGTTTCCCGGTCGTTGGACGAACCGATATCAAAGGCGAGATGCGTCTTGAGCCGTGCATGGAGAACAATCGGGTCGTCGTTATGACTGAGAGATTCCAGGCTTTGAACGAGTGCCTCCATTTGGTCCCGGTTGCGTTCCAAAAGCGCCAGCGTGTGTTGAATGAGCGTGATGCTCACCGTCACCGATGCCCGCATCTCGACCTGTTCTGGAAGACGAATGCGCTGCAGGAGCCCTCGAACATCATCCAGCTTGCCCTCGTGGGGTTCGTCAAACAATCGATCGTCAAGCCGTTGAACCGCCGCTGAAACGAGCCAGCGACAGGCTTGGACGTCGGAGGCTTGGTCGAGTTGCGCTTCCAACAGTCGCTCCGCTTCATCGCTGTTCCCCTCCAGCAGAGCCAATCCGTAAGCGAGCTCGTTTCGCATCGACTCGGTCTCGACGTGATCCATATGATGGCGAATCCGGTCAACCTCTTGTCGGTGAAGTGCGATTCGTCCAGCCCAATAATGCAACTCTTCCCGGTCCGGTCGTCGTTGAGTTGCCCGGTCGTACACGACGGCCAGAGCGCCGCTTTGCTCTGCGACGAGGCGCTCAAATCGCTCTTCAATCAACGCCGGGAACGCCTCGCTGTCCAGTGCGAGGTGGTGGTAGAGGTGAAGAACAGCGTAAGCGGGAACGTCAATGTGCGAAGCCCAGTGAGCAGCGGCCTGCTCGTGGAGCGCATGAAGACGTTCATCGCTGAGCATCGTCCGACGCACGTTGCGAACGAGGTGTTGAACCTCAACGTTGTCGCCCGATGACGACCATCGCAGAAGGGCTCGGTCGTCCAACTCATCGATGGGGGCGTCACCCATTGCAAGGTCCGAGGGCAAGGGTCGGGGAAACAGCACCATCCGGTCCAAGGCGTTGAGGCCGTTGTCCGAGAGACCGTTGAGCATGGTTTGTTCAACAAAGGCCTGAATGTCTTCACCCGCCTCTGGAAGTTTGTCACCCTCGCTGTACAGATGGAGCGCCATGGGATGGCCGTCCAACGCCTTGGCCACGTTCATCCTCACATCGGTTTCCAAGTGCTCACCCAACAAACGTTGCCCGTCCTCAACCGACAGTGTCCCGAGCTGAAGCACGGGCCACTCCAAGGAATCGGGTAGCGGCAAACGTCCGGAAAGCACCACTGTAAGCCCCCGCCCGTGAAGGCCGTTGAGCAAATCGATCACCTGTTGTTCGTGGCGTGAGTCCAGAAGATGCACGTCGTCAACGACCAAGACCGAGGGGTTCTGAACAACCAACCACTCGATCACGGCTTCATCATCGGTTGGGTGCTGAGTACCATCGGTGCACCATGCAGAAACAAGGGAAGTTGCGTCGCTGAATTCATTCATCGTGGCCCACCGAACCGAACCAGAGCGCTGGGCAACCCACGCGCGCAGCAACGTTGTCTTACCCACCCCTGACAGACCGGAAACGACCGCCCGTTGGTGTTGCTCAATCAGTTCACTGAGCGAGTTCAACTCGGCCGCTCGACCGATCAGTCGCACCTCGGACTCGCCCCGCTCGCTCACGACCGTTGTGGGTTCAGAAGACGATTCCAAAACGTGGGCGGTGAGCCAAGCCCGTCCAGTTTCTGTGATGTGGTAGACCTGCCTTCGTCGCGAGCCTCCACCGATGAC
>MDTG01400382.1_pt1 | contig 16376 bp, 36 predicted proteins | sample 811421 | NCBI WGS metagenome assembly MDTG01 (sample SAMN05326645, study PRJNA326480) | marine metagenome | isolation source: seawater | place: Pacific Ocean: South East | collected 2011
AGAAAACACAGCAAGGTTTTTCTATGGGCGGGGTGAGTTACGACAGCAGCGGAAACCCGGAATCGCTGCTGCCGCCAAGGGACGGTGCGCCTTCTTCTCGCGCGGCTTCCCGCCGAAAAGCGCGCTCTGCTCTTCTGAGAGATCGCTATCTGCAGAGGAGGCGCTAATCCGCCTCCGACTGCTGGCGGCCGTCTTCTGCGATGTAGATGATCAAACCCAGGACAACCACTGCGATAAGAGCAAGGTAGAGCACACGCTCAGCTATAGTAAAGAAGTCCCATAGATCTCCCCGTGTCGGATCGTAGATCTCGACCGCGTACTTACCGAGCTCTGTAAAAATAGACATTACCCTTCTCCTGTTTGTAGGGATCAAGTATCTTATCGCATGTTCTCGTAGAAACTTTCACTGGAGAAGGCAATGCCCTTCAAGTCTGAGGCACAGCGTCGTTTCTTCTACGCCAAGGCGAGCGAGCCCGGCGAGGAAGGGAAGGCATTCAAGAAGCACCTCAAGAAGATGCGGGCGTCGACACCCAAGGGGGCGAAGCTTCCGGAGCGGGTGAAGACGGCGGGCAAAAAACGGATGACAGTCGAGCAGCTGATTGAGCATGCCCGTAGGATTGATCCGGTTCTTGGTCCTTTTCACGTATCAGCAGAGGATTCTCTCAAAGACAAGCTCCGAGCATACAGACGCATTCTCAGGACAGGTGGGTCTGGGGGCCAGACCAAAAAGCCGGTGCCCCTATCTTTTAGATTGCGCAAATTCAAGAGATGGAAAAAGTCTGGGTCTTCAGGTGGTGCAGATGCCGGCGTGATGAGGGTTCGTAGAGACGCTACAGAGCCAGTCGTTGTATTTAGCGGGATGAACGCAAATGCGGCGCAGTCGATTAAAAACACCCGACAGCTTCGGACTCGGCTGGACATGCGGCAGTACATCCCAGGCCAGCCTTCTCTGCAGCAGAAAGGGCTCTACGCTACCCCAGACTTGGGCTACGCGGCCAGGTACCACGATCGCGGAAACAAAGCCGGTTTGACACAGGCCGGGAATGCCCGTCCTGAGGGCACGATCATGCGGTTTGAGATCCCTGCAAAAGACGTAAAATACATGGGCCAGTCTGATGGGAAAGGCTCAGAGGCATTCCTTACAGATAGAGCCATCAGGAACGCAAAAATAGATACTCTTCCATCTGCTGAAGCAAAACGCACTTGGTTTCCGAAGACTGCGTCACAGGACGCCTTCGAGTTCGGGTTCTTCGCAGAGATGCGCAAAATCGCGGAGGTCTCTCGCACAGACAGAGTGCTGTACTCGATCCCCGGCATAGGTGCTGTGGTCGGCGGGGTGCTCGGAGCTGCGCACCCCGATGCGTTCTCTCCAAAGGAGATCTTCCCGAAGTACATCAAGCGTGTGGGCCTCCGGAGCCCTCAGGGCCGCGCAATGTCCGCGGCCTTGGGTGCTGCAACCGGTACGTCGCTCCTGAGCCTTCCTGTGTCACTCCGGGACGCTTACCGGTCTGCTACGTACCGCTCCAAGAAGAAGAAAAAAGACCGACGAGGGTAGCCCCACCCCCGAGAGGGTGGGGCCTCGGCCTACGGGCGCTCGATCAGATCGGCGCCCGCAAGGTCGCAGCGCTGGAACAAGCCAGCGCTAAGATCAGCCTCCCACAAGAGGCTGTTCTTAACCCAGCAGCGGTAAGCCAATGTGGGCGACTTCGCCCACAACAGCTCGGCGCCGTTGAGCTGGACGTTCGTGAGCGCGGTCCCTGACAGGTCCGCGTCATCGAAGACCGCTCCTTGGAGGTTGGCCTCCAAGAAGTCAGCGCCGCGGAGGTCGGCTCCTTTGAGCACCATCTCCTCCAGCTGCCCGCGGAAAAGGTTGGCGGCGCTGAGATTGGCCTCTATGGCCAGCACGCCTGCGCCGCTAACCCCAGAGAGGTTGGCGGCGCTGAGATTGGCCTTCACCAACACCGCCTCTCCAAGCTCGGCATTGCTCAGATCGGCGCCGCTGAGGTTGGCCCCCATCAGCAAGGCACCGCGGAGGTTAGCACCGCTGAGGTCGGCACCGCTGAGGTCGGCGCCTCGGAGGTCGGCCTTGCTGAGGTCGACACGCCTAAGGCGCGCGCCCTTCAACACCGCTCCTCTAGCGGTGATGCCGCTCGATAGCCCCCCCGCTTGGAGGTGCCGGAGCAAGTCGGCACCGTCGCGGAAGGTCACCCCCGCGAGAATGTTGCCCATATACATATGAACTCCATGGTTGATTTCCAGAGTCCACACGTCACAACATGCACCGGTATTCTCCTTCAATACTCTTATGCGTAAGTATTGGAGGATATTTTCGCTTAGTCGAGCAGGTCCGCCAGCCAGCCTTCCTTGTTGGCCTCGATGTCCTCCGCGTTCTTCTCGACGCGCTGCCGAATGCGCTCCAGGCCCGCGTCTGTGATCAGGAGGTCGGCGCCTGTTCCGTGGAAGTCCGAGGCAACCTTGACCGCGTAATAGTGCGGGGCCGCACCGAACCGCCGGTCCTCGTTGTTGCGTAGTGTGAGGATGCCGCGGGCCAGGCCTGTCGTGTCCTCTGGGTTCGCCGATCCCCTGGCTGCGCAGCTGGCGTACTCCTCCGCGGTCAAAAGAAGATACTCCTCGGCCGTAGAGGACCAGTCCGCCTGTACCTTTACAAACAGGTAGTACGGACTGGCCCCGAACTTCCGGTCGACGTTCTCGATACGCTTGATCTTGCCTTTTGCCATGAGGCCTCCTTCTATTGGAGCTCATTCTGCGGCGTTTTCAGCCAAGGGTCAACACGTCGTCGGAGTCGTGGACGGACGGGACGTGAGCCCGTCACCTATGCGGGCTTTTTCTTCCTCCTCTTGACGACGACTCTGAAGCCGATGCCCCCGCGCCGGCACTCGGGCACGCCCCTGACGCGGTAGGTGGAGCGCAGGTCCCAGGTGACGTTGAAGTACGGGCCGCCCCGAAGCACACGATATCTCCTCATCGCTTTCTCCTCTTGACGACTACGACCCTAAAGCCGTTGAATTTGCCCCGGTACTCGGGCATCCGGCGCTGAGCAACGTCGGTGATGCCCGAGTACCGGGGACAGCGGTTGTACGAGCCGCCTCGTCGCACACGAAGTTTTCTCGAGGTGGGGTGGATGTTGATGCCGACGTTCATGGTTTCCTCCTGACTCGCCGGACTACGACTCGAAAGCCGGCGTCCCAGTACCGGTACTCGGGCTCGCTCCTGAAGCGGTCGGCGGAGCGCAGGAACCAGGGGGTGTAGCCGCACGAGCCGCCCCGAATCACCCGACCCCTCCTCATGGTTTCCTCCTGACGAGGACGACCCGAAAGCCGATGTACCTGTGCCGGAACCCGGGCTCGCCCCTGCTGCGGTCGGTGGGGCGCAGGTTCCTGGAGTCGGGGCTGATGAACCAGCCGCCCCGTAGCACTCGACGCTTCATCGCTTCCTCCTGACTACGACGCGAAAGCCGTAGAGCCTGGACCACCCCTGGGGGTGGGCATAGGCCCGGGCGGAGGTGCTCCCGGCGTCGGTGTAGTACGATCCACCACGAAGATTACGTTGCTGCGTCATGGTTTCCTCCTCTTGACTACGACACGGAAGCCGATGTACCCGCGTGGTTGAACTCTCCACCACCTTTTGAGGTGGGTGGTGCGCAGGCACCCGAACCTAGCGTCGTTGTAGTACGAGCCGCCCCGGCGAATACGTCTCACGGGGAAGGTGGACATTGTTCCCTCCTCTTGATTACGACGACCCTGAAGCCGCCTCTGCGGAACCGGCACTCGGCCACGTCCCAGCTGCAGTCGGAAGTCCGCAGTCCCCAAGTGGCGAGGTCGAACGCGCCGCCCCTGAGGTTGCGGAAGCCACAATACTTCATCGCTTCCTCCTCTTGACTACGACGACCCGAAAGCCGTCGGGCCTGGACCGGAACTTAGGCAATTCCATGAGACGGCGTTCGGAACGGCGAAAGCGACGGGCGACGTTGAGGTACGATCCACCCCGAAGCACGCGATACTTCATGGTTTCCTCCTGACGACCACGACCCTGAAGCTGACGCAAATCCAGGACCGACGCTCGGGCATGCGCCAGGCGCAGTAGGTGGTGCGCAGGCTCCGGTTCCAGGTCTCGGAGTCCATCCCGCCGCCCCGAATGACACGATACTTCATGGTTTCCTCCTTTTGTGGCTTTTAAGTCACAAATAGAAAAGGTGCGGTATGAGCCCTGGCGCTGCCAGGGGCAGCACCAGGGCTCTTTTCAGAGCTTACTCGCCCGCGTCCTTCCGCCTGGCGGCCCGCGCGTCCCACTCCTCTCGGGTCAGGCTCGCCTTCTTGTACTTTTCGTACGACTTCGCACCCGGAGCATCGTCGTCTTCCCAGTTGCAGTCCAGCCACTCGTAGACGTTACCGCTCATGTCGTAGAGGCCCCAGTCGTTGGGCTTCAGCTGCCCGACGGGGTGCGTCTGGAAGCCGCTGTTCCCAGCGTGCCACGCGACCTCGTCGGGATCGTCCGATCCCGCGTACTTGTAGTCAGTGCCCGCCTTGGCTGCGTACTCCCACTCAGCGGAGAGGGGGAGCCGGGCGTGGACATCAGCGCCCTGGTCGAGACTGAGCACGTCGCTCAACCGTCTGCAGAACTCCTCAGCGTCGTAGGCCGACACGTAAGAGACCGGGTGCTCCGGGTTCTTGATCGGCGTACCGGGCGTCCAGCGTAGGTTCTCGTCCCCGTCGTGGACAGTGAACATGAGCGCAGCATACTGTTGTCGCGTTGTCGCGGTAGCTGCCATCTCGAATTCCTCGAATTCGACCTCCACTGCGCCGTCCTCGCCGAGGTGCCCCGTCCCCGCAGGGATGGGGCGGAGCTCAATCTTCAGTCCGAGGATCTCCAGCACTTTCTCTGTGCTGTACCCGAGCGACCGGATCAGCTCCATGCCGGACTCCCAGCTTCCTTCCGCCGGGCTCGATATCAGTGCGAGCAACTGTTCCTCGATCTTAGTTCGATTCTTCATCTCATCTCCTTCTCTATGCGCGTGATTGCGCTCAAAACTCTTATGCGGACAAAGTGTGGGTTTTTCCCGCAGTCTCTTGGTTTCTCCTCCTGACTACGACGACCCGGAAGCTGATGTACCAGCGCCGGAACTCGGGCACGGTCCTTTTGCGGAAGGTGCTGCGCAGTCGACCGTAGTACGAGCCGCCCCGAAGCACACGATCCTTCATGGTTTCCTCCTCTTGATGACAACCCGAAAGCCGAAGTACCTGCGCCGGCTCACGGGCTCGTACCAGATGCGGAAGGTGGAGCGCAGGAACCAGGTGACGTCTTCGTACATGCCGCCCCGTAGCACCCGACGCTTCATCGCTTCCTCCTCTTGACTACGACTCTGAAGCCGGTGTCCCAGAACCGGTCCTCAGGCTCGCACCCGAAGCGGTCGGTGAGGCGCAGATCCCAGGTGACGTTGCCGTACATGCCGCCCCGAAGCATACGTTCTTTCATGGTTTCCTCCTCTTGACTACGACAACCCGAAAGCCGACCCACCTCTCGGGCACGAGAAAGTTGAGGCAGGTGGTGCGCAGGTACCCGGATTCGGAGTAGTACGAGCCGCCTCGCAGCACGCGAAACTTCATGGTTTCCTCCTCTTGATGACAACCCGAAAGCCGTCGCCCTCGAGCCGGGCCTCGGGCTCGCTCCTGGCGCGGTCAGAGGTGCCCCCGCCCCGTTGCCTGGCGTGGGTGTAGTACGCTCCACCCCGAAGCACACGATGCTTCATGGTTTTCTCCTCTTGACGACGACCAAACGAAAGCCGTAGAGCCTGGACCACCCCGGGCGGTGGGCATAGGCCCGGGCGGAGATGGCCCAGGCGGTGTAGTAGCACGATCCACCACGAAGAATACGTTGCTTCGTCATGGTTTCCTCCTCTTGACTACGACTCTGAAGCCGGTGTCCCAGAACCGGATCTCGGGCTCGCCCCGGTCGCGGTGGGCGGTGCGCAGGCTCCTGGCGACGTCTTCGTACGCGCCGCCCCGAATCACACGTCTCTCTCTCACGACTCCGCCCTCGCGTGCAGCTCGGGGTGCTTGCCGTTTCGCAAGTTCTCGATGAACTGCTTCCGCTCTTCCGGTGTCCAGTCCGCAGGGGAACCCCACTGGTGCTTTTCCGCGAAGGCACGGACGGCGGCAGGGTCGGCGCCCAGCTCCCGAAGTGCTCCCAAGAACACCCCCCGCTGGCCGTCGGTCCAGGTTTTCCTGCTTGGCGCCGCAACCTTGGCGTCCCCGGGCAGCTCCTCGCGGGCGGTCATGCCGATGCCCAAGTACATCCGCAGCGCCCGGCAGACTGCCCGGGTCTCCGCCATGCGCAGGATTGCGCCCGCCATGCCGCGCTTGACATTGCTCTCGTCCGCATCGCCGTGGGCGGTGTAGCTACCGCGCTCGCCAACGGCGGTTGCTGAGAACACTGCAGATCGGGTCTTCGCGTCGTAGCTGATGAGGATGGGCGTGATGCTCTGGAGACCGTTGCTGTGCGCGGTGACCAACAGGCCCGAGAAGGTGATAAACTCTTTGCCCTGGAGCTTGATGATGCCGCCCGTGCGGCGGAGGTCGTTCAGGTCGATGCTCATGTCTGTGTCTCACTTCGTTTGTGGGTTGCGCGGGATTGCGCTCGGAGTTCTTATGCGCACTTGCTCTATGGTTTTGCGGGGAAAAGAGAGGGCTGCGTCACGAGGCGCTGGGGAGGGTTACACCCTCCCGAAGCACACGTCGCTTGCTCGCCTCTTCCTTATGACTACGACCCTGAAGCCGTCGAGCCTGCCCGAGGCATCGGGCTCGCACCCGTCGGGGTGGGGGATGCGCAGTGCCCGGGGGGCGCCGACGTGCGAGCCGCCCCGAATGACACGAACCTTCATGGTTTCCTCCTTATGACGACGACTCTGAAGCCGAAGTACCAGCCCCGGCGTACGGGAATAGGCTCAAAGAACGTCCAGAGTGGGGAGCGCAGGTACCTGGAGTCGTCGAAGTACGAGCCGCCTCGAAGCATCCTCATTGCTTCCTCCTCTTGATGACAACCCGAAAGCCGCTGTTCGCGCCCCGGGTCATGGGCACGAGCCAGTCGCGGTTGGAGGTGTGGTGGCTGGGCCCGGCCCGGAAGCCGACGTGCGCGCCGACGTGCGAGCCGCCCCGAATCACACGAACCTTCATGATTTCTTCCTCCTGACTACGACTCTGAAGCCGAGGTCCCAGACCCGGTCCCCGGGCACCCGAGCTTGTACATCAGCTTCCGGGTCGTCGTAGTACGACCCGCCCCGAAGCACACGACGTTTTCTCATGGTTTCCTCCTCCCGATGACGACCCTAAAGCCGCTGCCACTGCGCCGGTTCACGGGCACGCCCCCGTTGCGGTAGGCGAGGCGCAGGAACCAGGAGTCGTTGCGGTACGAGCCGCCCCGGATGACACGAAGCCTCCTCATCGCTTCCTCCTGACGACGACCAAGCGAAAGCCGGAGAGCCTGTACCGGTCCTCGGGCACGAGAAAGTAGAGGCTGGCGGTGCGCAGGTACCTGGAATCGAAGTAGTACGAGCCGCCCCGAAGAATACGTCGCTTCATCGCTTCCTCCTCTTGACAACCCGAAAGCCGACAGAACTGACGTGGCTCTCGGGCGGGCTCCAGGCGCGGTAGCCGGGGACGTCCAGCCACTCGGAGCCTGTGGTGGCGGCTCCGCCCCGGATGGTGCGCGTGTGTAAACTGTGGTTACTCATTATGGACTTCCGCCCCTCTATGCGCAGGATTGCGCTCAGAGTTCTTATGCGCACTTGCTCTACGCTTTTGCGAAAAAAGAAAGGGTCGCGCCGCAGCTCCCCGAAGGGAGCCACGGCAGGCCTGCTCGTCGCCTGGCTACTCCAGGAGAAACTCTTTCTTCATCTGGAGCCCAGTGACCAAGAGGGTCATCGCGGCCTCCTTCACCGAGGCGGTGGGGTTGCCGTTCCAGATCTCCTCCAGCGTATCGGCTACGTCGGAGACGTCGTCGTCGCAGAGTCGCTCAAGCGTCGCCTCTATCCGCTCGAGCCAGTAGTCGCCTTGGGCGCCTTCAGGGTCAGCGGGCTTGAAGCCCGATCCCTTGAGGGCCTGGATGGCAGCGTCGAGAAGGCTCTGCTCTTCGTCGGTGCGCTCGATGAGGGGATAGTAGTGGAGGTGCATGTTCTTTCCTCTGAGGGCTACACCGACATGGCGTAGTTACCCTCAACACTCTTATGGGTAGTTTCTACGCAGACTTTCGCATGCGAGGGCAAAAGAAAAGCCGCGACTCCTCGAAGGGAGTCACGGCACGGCGATAAACTCTATCGCTCCCGCCACAGCTTCAGGCCGGTCCCCCAGCTGCAGTAGTGATGTCCTCTCGAGAACCTCAGCAGATCAGGGCTCGCCCGAAACCACTCTCCTCGCAATCGTTGGCGTGCGAAGTCCTGGTGCAGCTTTGTCTCGTAGCTGCCCCGACAAGGGATCAACCGAAGCACCCGGAGCTGCTTCCCCGTTGCGGAGCAGAGGCCAGCGTAGCGACTGCGGGGATTGCTGCTGAAGCCGATCTTGATGCGGTGGTCCTGTGGGTCTTGGGCCAGGTACACCATTCCGATCCGCTCGCGGATACCCATGCGAGGTGTTGCTGGTCTTGACGGGTAGATCTCATCGCTCTCCCAGTCCCATCTCCAGTCGACGCCCGTCTGCTTGCCTCCAATTACATGCTCGCGACACATCAGCTCGAGGTCCGCTCCAGACATCGGGTCTCGGAAGCTCTGTGGCTCCTCTCCAGACATCCACACCCTCACCCAGTAGTCTCCCCGCCCTGTCGGCAAGGCCTCCCAGCCCTGCAAGTTGGGAACACCGGGAAACCACCCATGCTGTATGCCGACGTACCGATGGGCCGCTTTCCCACTGCTCGGTCTGCTGCTGTTGCGCAAGGGGTGGAGCGGCGGAAGGATTGGGACGATGCTCATGGTGCAGGCTCCCTGTCCAGCCCGAGGGCACTACAGAAGTCGGCACCAGTAAGCTTGGCACCGCTGAGGTTGGTGCTCCAGAGCTGGGCTTTGCTGAGGTTGGCATGACTGAGGTCGGCACCGCTGAGGTTCGCACCGTTGAGGTAAGCGCCGCTGAGGTTGGCTTCGCTGAGGTCGGCACCGCTGAGGTCGGCACCGAGGAGATTTGTCCAAGTGAGGTTCGCACCGCTGAGGTTCGCACCGTTGAGGTTCGCACCGCTGAGGTGAGCATCGCGGAGATTAGCTTGGAGAAGGTCGGCACCCTTGAGGTTGGTTTCAGTGAAGCAGGCTTTCAACAGATTGGCACGACTGAGGTTGGCTTCGCTGAGGTCGGCACCGCTGAGGTTCGCACCGTTGAGGTGAGCGCCGCTGAGGTTGGCTTCGCTCAAGTTGGCTCTGGTGAGGTTGGCACCCCGAAGGTTGGCGCCGCTGAGGTCTGCGCCCCTGAGGTCCGCACCGAGGAGGTCTGTACCGCTGAGGTTGGCGCCGCTGAGGTTGGCATCGCCGACCCAGGCATGGTAGAGGGTGGCACCCAGGAGGTTGGCCTTGCTGAGGTCGGCTCCGCTCAGATTGGCTTCGATGAGTTCGGTCTTTTCGAGGTCTGCACCGCTGAGGTTCGCACCGTTGAGCTTGGCACCCATGAGGTCGGCACCGCTAAGGTCGGCACCACGGAGGTCAAGCGGCACTCCCAGCGCCGCGCACAGCTCGCGGGCCTGGGCGATGTGCCCGCCCTTGACGAGTTCAGTCAGCTTCTCTTGCATGGTGCCTCCAGAAAGGGCTTGGTTAGTCATGAGCACACCCAACCCGCACAGGCGGGCCGTCCCAGGTGTTACAGCGCAAGCAGCCCACCCGGGCAAAGCCTGCAAAGTTGTCGTCTCTAATCTCTTGCCGCTCAGGCCCGCAGGAACAGCCGCGAGGCACAATGACGACGTAGTCGTTGGCTGACCCTGCATGCGCTCCAGCCTGATATGCCAAGCATTCAGCCTTAGAGCCCGTCCAGAGGGTGACCTCTCGGCCATCTTCCGCCAGAAATACGGCGCGGTATCGATCAGTCATCGTCCGGCCCCACCCACCGTGCGACCCACGCCATCACCCGCTCCAGCCCGCGAGCATCAGCGGCCTCCAGGGCAGCAACGAGGGCCTCAACCTCGGTCGAGAATGGACCAATCTCGTTTGCCGGTGAAAGTGGGTTCCACGCCTCAATGACCCAACCTCGGCAACCATCTGCTTCGCGTGTCGCTGCCGTGCCTATTGTCTCGTCCCCCCACGCCCCCCGCACCAGCGCCAGCAGACAGCCCAGCGTGGCGGGATCGGAGAGGTCGGGCAGCGTGCCGAGGTAGCAGATGGTCGGGTCAGTTACCCTCTCACCCACATCGGTGAGCATCCCCGGCATCCACCGCCAGCCCTTACAGGCGACGGCACGACGGGCGAGGGCTCGAAGTTCTTGCCTCATCTCATTCTCCTGGTGAAGTCCCAGACTAGCGGGGGGCCAAACACCACCCGTTCGCCCTGATAGAGAACGGCCCACGAAACTTTGCTAGTGTGGCCCAATTCCCATGTGTGGATCTGCACCTTCTCCGAGAGCTGGTAGTGCTTACCGCGGAGGCTCGCGACCGAGTGCTCCACGTTGTAGAATTCGCAGAGCTTTCCCGTAGCGACCGCCTCGTTTGCGAGCTGGCACAGCGCTGCGGTTCGCCCCGATTTCCTTCTCGTCCCAATGTCACGCTGCCAGATCGACACGTTGTGCAGCTTCGCACCGACCGTGGTTCCCAGTGCCTCGCAGAGCTCCTTGGCCTGCTTGATGTGGCCGGCACGGATCAGGGCCGTCAGTTTGTCACTTAGGTCTTCCATGTTTCATCCTCTGTGCGCGGGATTGCGCTCAGAGTTCTTATGCACAGCTACTCGACGCTTTTTCGGAAAAAAGAGAAGGCCGTGCCGCAGCTCCCCGGAGGAAGCTGCGGCGTGCTTTCACTTCGCAAAGCCCAGGTCGACTTCTTCGACGATCTGCCGGGTGAGCGACGCCTTGCCATCACTGGTGACCGTGAGGCTCTGGATGTTCCGTGCCCGCATCTCGATCACGAGGTCGAGCAAGACCTCGTCAAAGGTAGGCGGTGTACCCGTCTGGGTCGCTTTCTTTTCCACCAGCGTCTCCACCTCTGTCTCCATCTCCATCTCCATCTCTGTCTCCATCTCCATCTCTGTCTCCATCTCCATCTCTGTCTCCATCTCTGTAGGGGGGTTGATGATCGGTTGCTCCATCGCCTTGACCTGGCCCCTCGGCGGTCTTGGGACTTCGCGAACACTGCGCGCCAGCTTCTTCCTGCCTTGGTGGGCTTGGCCGCGCTTACTCTCAGCCAAGTCCCCTCCTCTCGAGAAGGTGCAAGCAGCCCCGGGCGCCGCATTGCAGATCTTGCACGTGTCGAACACGCTCCAGTTGTACGCGACCTTCTCCGGCAGCAGGCCCGTTCTCTCCAGCCTGGGGCCAAGCCGTGACCAGAAGTGCTCCGACATGATGAGCGGAATGTCCCGCTTGACTCGACCGACCTCAGTCTTGACCCGCCTCAGCGCCTTGTCCATCCGTGGCACCCAGGTCGTGAGCACAATGACCGCGTCCACCCCCTGCGGGATCGACCACGACTTGTTCACCTTGGTGATCGGGATTTCCTTGACGACGGTCACCCCAACTGCGAACAGATGGTCTTTTACGTTCTCATACGCGGTGATGCCCGGCCGTCCGCCGACGACGAGGGCCTTCACTGTTGGAGTTCCGGCTCAGGGACCGGCGCATCGAAGCCCTTCGGCCACTTTGTCTGGTCGTCGAACCGCACCCCGCTGAGGTTGGCACCGCTGAGGTCGGCATCGCTGAGGTCGGCATCGGTCAGGTTGGCACCGCTGAGGTTGGCATCGGTGAGGTCGGCACCGATGAGGTCGGCACCGGTGAGGTCGGCATCGGTGAGGTTGGCATCGCCGACCCAGGCATGACTGAGGTCGGCTTGACTGAGGTCGGCACCATTGAGGCTGGCACCGCTCAGGACGGCACGGCTGAGGTTGGCACCGAGGAAGTCGGCCTCCCTCAGGTCGGCGCCCTTAAGGTTGGCGCCGCTGAGGTCCGCACTGTTGAGGTTGGTGCCCCTCAGGAAGGCGCCGGCGAGGGAGGCTCCCCTCAGCTTAATGCCGCAGAGATCGGCAGTGCTGAGGTTGGCATGGCTGAGGTCGGCACCGCTGAGCTTGGCGCCGCCGAGCGCACCGATCTCCGCGGCCTGCTTCAGCAGCAGACGCCACTGCAGCTCCTTGATGTGTTCTTCTTTCATCTCGTTCTCCTGTTCTTGACGGAGATGATGTTCCCCGTCAGTCTTCTTATGCGATACTTTCCGCGTAGTTTTTACGCCTCTGTATTGATTACGGGCCGGTGTGGGGATCGCCCCCTGGCCGCGAAGTGCGATAGCTTTACAGCACAACGATACCGCGCAAGGAATGGCATGAAGACTCTACAAGGACTGATGGGCGTCATTGAGGCCGTTGACACAAAGCACTACACGTGCACGGTTCGCACCGAGTTCTCTTTGCTCTACGACGTACCCATCACGCCGCTGTTCCTCTCTCCCAACGGACAGGGCGTCTGGTTCCTTCCAGAGGTCGGGACACGTGTTTTGGTGGGAACCCTTGGGAAGGGGAGCCGGAATGAGTACTCTTTCCTCATCGGCGCCTGCTTTCATGTCGATCCGAGCTCTACCGACGACGACACCGCTCAAGAGGACGGTAGCGCAGTCGAAGACGTGTCCGAGGTTGACTTTCGCAACAACAGACCCGTCTTGCAGCCCGGTGAGATCGTCCTGTCCTCCTCTGATCGCAACTTTGTCATCATGAGGAAGGGTGGGATCATCGAAATCGGCGCCACACAAGCCGCAAAGCGCTTCTACGTGCCCCTGCAGAACCTCGTTCGTGACTTGTGTCAGGTCTACGAGCTCCAGAGCTCCGCAGGAAGCCTCCACATGACCCGAAAAGAGGCCGACAACACCTGGGGGACCGTTGACCTCGAGATCCCAGCCGCTGCACCCGACGGAGAGGCCGATACAGAGACCGTCACCGTCCCCAAAGTCCCCACAGAGATGAATTTCCGGGTCAAGGCGTTCGAGTCAGACAACGACCCCGTCGTCTCCATCGACTTTGGCAACATCACGCGCACATTTCTGGCTGAAGAAGGGCGCTCAGATGACGATCCAGGCAACATCATCCATGACCAGCTCACAACCAAGAACGAAAACGGCCTCGCAGAGATTCTGGCCCGGATCAACATCAACAATGTCGTCCGCCTGTTCGTCGATCGCAGCGGGAATGTCTTCTCCACCACAAAAGGAGCAGAAATCCACATCCACGAAGGCGCGCGGCACGAAGAAATCCACCACGGGGCCACGCATAAAGAGTACAAGCAGCAGTTCCGTGCGTTCTACGCGACAAAAGTCGAAGAAACCAGCAACACCGTGCTCTCTCACGCAGGGAAAGGGCACACCACGACCGTCGGGAACACCGACAACCCAGAGACAACATGGGCGCTGAAGCCCGAAGGGGCCGCGCTCGACACCACCGGGGCGGTGGCGATCAGTGGCAGCAAGTTCTCTGTCCGCTCTGAGGGGCTGATCGAGCTCATCGCAGGGACAGATGTCGCCATTTCCTGCGACACCCTCGTCCTGACCACGCTGGGAGACGTCAAGCACATCTCCGCCAAGTCTAAGGAGGAGACCATCATCAACGCGGACCAGTCTGGGGTGGCCTACCGGCTCATCAACGAGTCCTCGGGCGAGCTGCAGATCCACAACTCCCTGGGGGCGGTCCGCATCTCCACGTCGGGACGACCAGGTCTCGGCGGCCTCCTGGGTGTTGGCCTCTCCGGCGTTGGTGTGCTCGGGGAGATCGAGATCAAGCCCAGCGGGGCCATCTCCGTGGCCTTCCTTGCCGGAGGCGTGAAGACCAATCGGGTCGTCGTTAATGCGACGGGTTGCTCGCTGAAAACACCCGGAGGGGAGATCTCCATCGACACGACCGGACAGGTCAACCTGGGAGGTGTGCCATCAGGCATCGGAAATGGTAGGGTAGTGACTACCCTGACGCACCCCGTGTGCTACGTCACAGGGCTTCCCATCAACGGGTCCACGAAAGTCGGAGCAGCCAGCCTCGCCGGACTCCCCTCGGCAGGCGTCACCACAGCCTTCATTGAGTAAGCCATCATGAACGACATCATCTTCCATGCCTTCCACGGCGAGCTGGAGAAGATCGCCAAGACGGCTGTCAAGACCGACCCAGCCAAGTGGGAGCAGGCCAAGCGGGATGCAAAAGCACGCATGGGTGGAAAACACTCTGCGCGTGCCATGCAGCTCGCCACCCAGCTCTACAAGAAACGGGGTGGGGGCTACTCCGGTGCCAAGCCGACCAGCAAGTCCAACTCGCTCAAGAAGTGGACGAAGCAGAAGTGGCAGTACTCTGGTAAGGACACGCCGGGCCAGGGTGGGAAGGGTGTCTACCTCCCCAAGAAGAAGGTCGAGCGACTCAAGTCGACTGCCGAGGGCAAGGCCAAGCTCCGTGCAGCTGCAGCCAAGAAGCGCAAGGCCACCCGAGAAGGGCGCCAGTACAGCAGTCACGGCCTGGCTGCGGGCACCAGCCTGAAGAAGACCGCTGCCTTCCCGCGACCGGTCTCCCGCATGTCGCACTCCGAGCTCACCAAAGAGCGCAACAAGCTGGTCAAGCAGTACTACAACCGCTCGCCCCGTAAAAACTACACCACAGGCGGAGTGTCCGGGGCCGTGCTTGGTGCTGCAGTCAGCAAGGCCGTCCTGGGTCGTGGGATGATCCCTGCCGCGGCGGTCTCTGGGATTGTTGGGGCATCTGCCTTGGACTCGTTCCGGAAGAAGCGTATGCTCAACCGGATTCGCACGCTAAGTGTTGCGTTGAAGCAGACCTCCGCACCCATTCGCCAAGCCAAGAGAGTACGGACATGAGCGAAATCCTTTTCGATGCCTTCCACGACGAGCTGGAGAAACTGGCGGGCGCAAAGCGCTTGCTTCGCCTGCGCCGGACCGCGCACAAGTCCGAGGGTCACCTCGATGCGTACCTCCGCGCGAGGCTCAAATACGACGAGCGGATGCGTCGGTTCGGTGTTCCGGAGGGTCTCCGAACCGCGCCCAAGGCCGCCCCAACAGTGGCGGGTAGCACGGTGGCAGGCGGAGCGTTGGGATTGGCGTCCGGGCTGGGGCCGCTCGGGGCGACTCTAGGGGCTGCCGCCGGCAACGCCTTGGGGGTGACCGCGGCAGCAGTGCGCGGGAGAAGGTTCCGCCAGCGAGGAGACTTAGCCTCGCAGAAATACCTTAAGCGTGTAGTGGCATCGGACTTGGGCCCAAGTCCGATCGCCGAACGGGTGGCAGAACGCGCCCTTCGTGCGGGCTCCCCCAAAGACATTCCGTCTTCCCTCGCTCTCCTGAGAAAAAACTCAGAACGACCTCCTCGCTCTCCAAGACGGTTGGGGGGAATGTCCAAGGTCTCGCACAACTGTCGGGGCTCCATCCTCCGTGCCTTTAAAGCAGAAGGCGGCGCGCTCTCGATGAGCGTCCTGTTGAAGCGGACGAAGCGCCAGCCTGTGTACCAGGTCCGCAAAGAGCTCGCCAAGATGAAGCGAGAAGGTCTCGTCAAGACACATCCGCACGGCGATCTGTTCACAGTGGCAGGCAAGCTCGGATGAACGCGCTGCATGACCGCGCCCTGTGAGCTCGACTTCTGTTGCTCCCCGGTACGGACAACCTCTACAGCAAGGCTACAGACACATGCACGAGCTACTCTTTGAGTCTTTCCACGACGAGCTGCAGAAGCTATCCGCACACGCTGGCGCGCCGAACCTCATCTCGCTGCGAGGCATGTCTGATGAGGAGGTTGCCTCCACCTATCGGCAGCTGCTCGACGCTCACCACGCGAAGCTTCGGAAGATGGAGGGTCTCCGGCCGGGCTCCTTGAGGCACCGCTACAACAAGCGCATGGCTCGGATACACCTGGCGGACGCCAACTCCTTCCTCGAGCCCGAGAAGCGCGCCTACAAGATGAACCTGTACGCCGGCGCCAACGTCCACCCAAAGATCGGGAAGGGTATTGTCTCGGGTCGAATGGCGAGGGATCTTACGAAGCCCATTCGCACGCGGAGCCAGGGCGCGGTCTCCAGCTCGGTTACTGCGGTGTCCCAACCGGCGATACCCCCGACGGCGATGGCCAAGCAGGCTGCGGTCACCTACCGTGGCGTCACCTTCCCGGGGTACAACAAGCCCATCGCTTCCAACCGCAAGGGGAAGAAGAAGATGGTGCTGGTCAAGAAGGGCGACAA
>MDTG01416963.1_pt1 | contig 16376 bp, 30 predicted proteins | sample 811421 | NCBI WGS metagenome assembly MDTG01 (sample SAMN05326645, study PRJNA326480) | marine metagenome | isolation source: seawater | place: Pacific Ocean: South East | collected 2011
AAAATGAAGCCGTTAACTGACTTTGAAGTCACATATGCGGCAAGATACAATATAGACGACAAGGTTGCTAAAGATATTGCTCAGTTAGTTGAAGACGGCGTAATACAAAAAACAGCATCAGGTTTGTATTTGGGAAATACAGAAAAATGGCCTGCACATATGCTGGAGACAAAAGAAAACTTTAGAGCAAGTTTAAATTCAGGAATCCTGAATACAGTTCTTATGGGTACACCAGCAGACAAACCTATCATTGTAGATGGCGTTGTGTTCGTGCCTATGAGAGTGGCGAAGAAGCTAGGTCTTGAAGAGGACTCAGTTGTTCGAGGCTATCATAGAATTGAAAGCCCATTGCTAGGTATGCCGTTTCAATTCATGTCATATAGTTTTGCAGCAATGAACAAAATTACTATTGGTTTAGCTACAGATCAGGTGAGAAATAGAAAGACTGCAATAGCGATGTCTATGGGTCTTGGTTATTTATCTTTATATATTAAATCAAGATTTGGTGGTAAAGGCTCTGAATACGCTTGGGAAAATATGGATATAGAAGACAAGATGTTAAGGGCTTTTGATCAATCAGGTATCGCCGCTTTAATATCTGATATGTATTACCAATCGATGATTGTTACTGATGCGTTAGGTTTACCTAGTACTGGGTTAGGTGTGTTTGAAAAGAAAGGGCCAAAGGAAGTAAGTCCGTTTGATGCTGTAACTGGTATTGGTGGTGCTGGTCTTGGAATTACAGACGACTTTGTACGTAGGGGATTGTTTGAATTTTTAACTGGTAATGTAGGAGAAGGTGGTAAATACATGATTCGTAATTTGCCATTTGCACGTTTGTGGTTTTTAAAAGGATTTACAAATGACATGACTGCTGATTGGGGTAAGACCAAAGCAGAGGAGTTACCATTGACTATGAGTGGTGGAGGAAGGTTCTAATTGTGCGTTGCGAGATTTTAATTACAACAGTAAGGTGTCGATATGACGATTAGTATAGCAGATAATTCGCCTAGAAAGAATTATACAGTAGGCAATGGCGTAACGCAGAGTGCGTTTACTGTTACCTTTGAGTTTTTTAACTCATCGGATTTATCAGTATACATTGATGGTGTGCTTAAAACGCTTACATCCGATTATACTGTAAGTGGTGGAGATGGTAGTACTGGCACAGTTACTTTTACATCTGCAATTACTGGTGATTCTGATGGAACAGCAGTTACAATAACAAGAGCAGTAACGCTTGAACGTACTACAGATTTCCCACAATCAGGTGCATTTCAAATTGGTGCTTTAAATACAGAACTTGATAAGTTTATAGCTATTGCGGCAGATTTGAATGATGGTATCAATCGTTCACTAAAACTAAATGATACTGACCCTGATGCTACTTTGTCGCTACCTGATTTAACTAGCAGAAAAGGTAATACACTAGCTTTTGATGCCACTACTGGTGATGTAATAGCAGGCCCAAGTATTACGCAAGTTAACAGTGTAATTGCAAATGTTGCACAAGCAAGTCAAGATGCGACTGATGCACAAACAGCAAAGACAGCCGCAGAAGCGGCACAGACGGCGGCTGAAACTGCAAAGACCGATGCACAAACTGCATTAGCAAGTGCAAATCTACCTTCCAGTTTTACTGGTAATGCTGGGAAAATATTACAAGTTAACGCAGGGGAGACTGCATATGAATACGCAACGTCAGCAACAAATAATGGTGTGTTTTATGGATTAAAAGTAGATACGACCACTGGTCATTTAGTGGTGGACTATTCGGAGTTAGGTGTAGCAGGAACATTTAATCTATCTGACTACGATAATTACTTTTTTTCATCGCCAAATGTTACATTTGCACTAATGCCCATTACTGGCGATTTACTTATAACGACACCATAGGAGGTCAAATTGGCGACAATAAATGTTGGAAAACTTAGAGTTAACTGGAAGGGGGCGTACAATAATGCTACTGCCTACGAGGTTAATGATGCAGTTTCGAGTGGTGGTAACTCTTACATTTGTATTCTAGCAAGTACTGGTAATGCAGTTACAAACACAACGTACTGGAACGTAATGGCAGAGGGTACAACTGTACTTACAACTGCTGGAGATATAATGAGCCATGACGGAAGCAATCAAATACGAGTTGCTCGAGGCAATGCTGGTCAGGTTCTAAAGGTAAGTGGCACAAGTGTATCTTACAGCAATGAATCAGGATTCAAAGGTGCGACAGTATTAGAATCTAACTATGGCGACCCAGTTTCATGGAATGTGAGTCCTTCTGCTAGTACTACTTATGGTGCTACTGGTAGCAGAAATTGGCTTGCTGATTATAGCAATAACTGGATACCTCAGTATGCTTACGCTAACCCAGCAATGGGGCCGATTGCTAATGCAGAACAAGGCAACCAGTATCATATGTATCGCCACATTCTGTTTTTAAATAATGAGCATGAGCTTTGTTGTATAGGGTCTGATCCAAACTCTTATTCATTGAACTCTATGTATGGTGGTAATGGTCACAGTCTTTACACTATTATGAATTTTTCTAACGATAATGGTGGCATGAGAGACGGAGATTACTTTGTAAGATTTTGGAACTCAAGCCATTGTATGTGGGCGTTAACTAAAGACGGAGACTTATTCGCTCGTGGTTATAATGGTTATGGACAACTTGGACTTGGAGATACAACTGACAGATATATGTGGTGTAAGTTAGCTACACTTGGCCCTGACGCTACTCATGGTGGTGTATCTACGCAGATAGCAGGATTTTATCCTTGCATATCTAGTGATACTGGTTCGGGATCGTACAATCATTGCTTTGCTATAGATTCAAGTGGACGTTTGTTTGGTTGGGGTCATAACAATACTGGCAAACTAGGCAACGGCAACACGACTAACCAAACTTTACCAGTACATATTAGCTCAATGTCTAATATTTGCATGGTATCTGGACGATATAACTCTACTCATATTGTAGATACAAGTGGTAATTTGTTTTACGCTGGTGGTACACAGAATGAAATTGATGGTGGGTTAAGTAGTGGAACACTATCATCGTTTACTGATACTGGTCAGGATAGCGTATATCAAATTATAAACTCTGACGGATATTATGCCACAACACAGTATGCAAATGGTTGGTATCTAAAAACTAATGGTGAGCTATACGGCATTGGTGGCAATGGAATTGGTCAGGTTGGCGTAGGTTCAACATCACAAGTAGCTACGTGGTCTAGGGTAGGTGGCTCTGCAACTTATAGTGGTCTTGTTATAGGTGGTAATTCTTATTACACAACTTGTGCTACGTTAGGTGGTACACCAGCGAGTCCTAATACTACTGTTGCTATTTGGGGCTACAATGTGAATGGGCAATGTGGAATTGACAGTCAAACAGATCAACATTCTCCAACAGCACCTTCAACAAACACATCGTATACTCATACTGTTGCGTCTACAACATCAAACACAGCTATGTCTCAAACTGACTTAGCGTTCCCTAATACTTCTATTAGAAGAATCTACGCTAACAGGGGTATGCAAGGTCAAGCTACGTGTAACTTTTTCTTCCAAGACGACAAGTATAGAACGTGGATGACAGGTTATTCCAATAGCCAAGACTACAATAAAAATAGCTCTGCAAATACTATTGATACTGAGCTTCAAAAAGTCAGGCTTGATATTGCACAAGAAAATACCACAAGCTCTATAACTACAAGTCATTGGGCAGGAAGCACCGAAACAAAAGTTAATCACATACATGGTGGTGGAAATGCTTATGGTTCTGAAGGGTTCACGATGAAGACTACAGAGGACGGACGTGTCTATGCGTGGGGCTATAATGCACAAGGCCAACTCGATTCGGGTGGGACATACGTTGGTCAATGGATTCAAATAAGACCTTAAAGGAGTAACTATGGCACAGAAACTATACAAATGGACTGGAGATATTATCCAGCCTACAGAATGGGCTGGGGATATTGCACCAGCATGGTACGGAACAGACGATAGTGGTAATTCATACGCTTATCTTGACGAAGATTACGCAAAACTTTGCAAGTCTAGTAAAGATGATTTGTCTGCGACAACAGCATCTAATGCAAAAACATGGGTAAAGACCAACAGTCGAACTGCTAAGACATTATCAGCGGAGTGTCGTTCGGAAATAAGAACAAAGTACTCTATTGATGATGAGTTCGAGGCAAACAGAACTTCATCTACTGAGTCTGGCAAGGCTGTGCTAGATGATATTGCTAAGATTGTTGCTAGTTACGCTACAAAGAAGAACGCATTGGTAGGCGACTAATGGCTAAACCCTCTGTAAATTCTGTGAAAGCTCAGATAGATACGCACGAAGCTGTATGTGCAGAGCGTTGGATTGAAACGATACACAGAATAAAGAGGATTGAACATATTATGATAGGCACAGCAGGAACTATAATCCTGATGCTCATTACCATAATATACAAATAGTACATGGTAGTTGCAGAAACTTTAGCAGGAATAGCATTAGTTAAATCAGCCGTATCAGCCATTAAAGGTGGCATTGATACAGCTAAAGACATTGGCTCTGTAGCTAAAGACATAGATAGATTATTTGAAGGCGAGAAGCAGATACAAAAGTTTCGAGCCGATGCCAATTCAAATCCCTTCTCCGTTAAAAGCGTAGCAGAAGAAACAATCAACGCAAAATTAGCACAAGAACAGATGGACGAAATGCGTCAGCTAATTGATATGAGGTTTGGTCATGGTACGTGGGCAGGCATTATCGCTGAAAGAGCTAGACGTATCCAGCAACAGAAGGAAGCTGTAGCTGAAGCAAAGCGTGAGAAGATAAGGCAACAACAAGAGCTTATGAAAGACATGGCTAGTTTTGGCTGGGCATTAGGTGGCTTGGCTTTGATTGCTGTGGTGCTTGGTTTTGTATGGAAATTTGGAGGTAGATAGTTATGGCTCAAAAGAAACTACAAAAGCGTAGCAAGTATGGTGCGTATGATATTGATGGAGATGGTATTGTATCTGATGCAGAGATGTCTGTAGTTGCAGAGATTAAAAAGACTGAAGATGAATTGCGTAAACACTTGGCTCAATTACGCATGGCAAGATACACATTGATTGCAATGGGTGCATTTACAACGGCAATGTTCTTTATTCCAATCGAACGAGTCAACGCATTAAGCGACATCTCAAATCTATTTTATATAAGTGGTGCTGGAATTGTAGGCACGTATATGGGTACGAGTATGTGGATGTCTAGGAAATAGGAGTACATATGTTTCAAGCATTAATAGGCCCAATAGCTAGTATAGCTGGGTCATGGATTGAAGGGCGTGTAGCTAAGACAAAGGCTAACGCTAAAAAAGAAGTAGCTATGGCAGAAGCGGAAGCTACTGTTATGCAGAAAAAAGCTACTGGAGAAATCGATTGGGATTTGAAGATGGCTGATGCGTCTGCCCATAGCTGGAAAGACGAGTGGCTTACAATTTTATTTTCGATCCCATTAATACTAGCGTTCTGTGGAGATTGGGGCAGGGGCATTGTATCTGAAGGCTTTACTGCTTTGGAGTCTATGCCACAGTACTACCAGTATACTTTAGGTGTAATTGTAAGTGCGTCATTCGGAACAAGGGCGGCAACTAAATTCTTTGGGAGGAAGTGATGCAATTAAGTAAACATTTTTCTTTAGCTGAAATGGTAAAGAGTCAAACGGCAGAGCGTAAGAAAATTCCTAACGAGCCGAACGATGAACAAATAGAATCAATGAAGTTGTTGTGTGAAAATATTTTAGAGAAAGTGCGTAGTAATTACAAGTTGCCGATACAACCCTCGTCAGGATTTAGGAGTTCTGAGTTGTGTTTGGCAATAGGTAGTTCGATAGAGAGTCAACACGCAAAGGGTGAGGCTTGTGATTTTGAGGTGGCTACTGTTGATAATGAAGAGTTGGCTACTTGGATATTTGAGAACCTAGATTACGACCAGTTGATTCTTGAGGCTTATAAGGGTGGCAACTCAGGCTGGATACATTGTAGTTACAAGGCAGAAGGCAATCGGAATGAGTCGTTATCTTGGGATAGGGATAGTGGTTATAAAGTATGGCAACCAGTTATACCTCATGGGTAAAAAAAGCAGGAGCACAGTTAATACCTGATACTCCTGCTACGCACCCAAAGGAGAACTAATCCAAAAAATGGGTGCTATTTCTAAAAAGGTATTTCATCTACATCCTCTACGTCAAGCACCTTTTCGTCTGTAGCTACAACTGGTTCATCATCATTAGATGATTCGGGAGTGCGAGGCTCAGAACATTCGAGAGTCATGTAGTTAAGACCAGCTTCGTTAGTTCTTTTCCAAGCGGCAAGTCGTAGCTTGTCATTGCCACGACATTCCATAGAGCCAGTATAGTCAGGACGCTTTGGATTATCCCCTTTGTCATTAGGGAATATAGCACCCACTTTTTCGTACACATCGATACGCTTACTGCCATCCTTAGATACAGCAGTATGATATGCAAAGTTCTTTTGTTCTCCGTTAACATCGAACTTACCTTGTAGTATTAGCTTTTGATCCTCGAAAGGTTTAAAGCCAACACCTTGATTGGTATTGTCGTATTCAGTTTCGTTATCGTTTGGCATATTACCAGTCTCCATTAGTATTGTTATTGTTAGGACGTTTATTCTTTTGGTCAGCAATGTATTTGTTGCCATCCATTTCGCCTAAGAATACGTCAGCGTTAAAACCTAGATGTGAGATAGCTTTAGTTAAGCCATCCGTAATGGACATCTTAGGTGCGTCTTCGTTAGTCCTGCTTTTGGCAGAATTGAAGAAGGTACGGCATCCAGTAAATGGGCCATACTTATTGTTAGGACTTTCTGTCCATACAGTAATGTGAGCAACACAAACAGTATCGCCATTACTAAAGTTAATAAACTCCATATGGTTATCCCAACCCCAGCCGTGACCAATGCGACCGAACTGTTCTGTCATTGCTCTGACTTGGTAGTGTGGGTCAATGGCTGTGAATTTTCGTGAACCAAATGCCACTGGCTTTAGTGATTTTGGATCAGACTTTTTTACTTTATTCCACAAATCTAAGTTTGCGTTTGGTTGTTTGCTAGGCATGATTAGTTCTCCTCATTGTTAAGTACTGTGAAACGTAGTGAACCACGTTTATCACGTTTGATTATAAGAGAGTCACAATAGACTTCTCTCTCGTTGTCACCTACCATTGCCTTAAGGTTAGACTTGGTAGACTCGAACAACTTGGCGTTACCTTCTTGCTGAATGTAGTCTTGTACCTGATACATAAACTCATTGTCGCTAGAAGCATCTCGCCTTACCATGCCATCTACCTTTATATTATCGATAGATACATTGGCACGTTCGTCTTCAAAGGGTCTTCGATTATCTGCAACACATGACCAAAACTCTTTGATGCGTACTTGCATTGCATTTATATAATCCCAATCCTTAGATACATACTGACATTCCCACCTACGATTGCCAAAGATGATAGACAAGTAACATCCATCAGCCTGACCTATCCATAAGTAGAATTGTATTTGTGGCATATAGGTTCGTAAGCATTGCTCGAATGTATTGCGATCAAACGTATGCTTACACTCTAGTAAGTCCTTAGAGTTGTCGTCTAATATCTTGCCATCGATATGACCTTGTAACGGACAGCCATTCCAGTTCATAAATAGCTGGTCTTGATGCCCAGTTGTTTTACAATTATATTCTTGCTCGAACCATGCGATATTAAACTGCTCGGTAAACGAACCTAGTTGTACTGGTAAGACTCTTGATAAATCCTCAGGCTCGGATACACCTGTCTTCTCTTCCCATAGCTTGTTCCAATCTCCGTCCATAATTCTACGAACATCAGAACCACCGATAAAACCTTTTCTATCCATTGATTAGTTCTCCTATTGTTAATGTTAGTTTTACTGCAAACTTGCAGTTAGGTCAAGTCGTAACTTATATAAGTCACGCATTAAATACTCACGTTTCTTAACTCTCCAAGATATGTGAGTATAAAATTCTGCGAATGAAGGCCAAAACTTTTGAGTGCGTTCTACTTGCTGGATAGCATACGATACTATATCAGCAGGGAACTCGCCTAGCTTTGTAGCTAAAGACTTCATGCGTATGTCAACGTCTTCTTCTGCTTCGCCACTTGGTTTAATAACTAGCGTAGCCAGTACTGCAAGACGCTCACGTATCATGTCATATGGCATAGGTACTTGACTGTGCATGACTGCTTTGATGCACTTGTCTACGTCTTCTACGCTATCTGCTTTGATGTCGAACCCATGTAGTGTAACTACAAACCCACTCTCAGGATAACGACAAGTTTCACGAGCGTTCACTTTGTATTGAGTTATAGATTCCACCGAAGAAACTAGATTTTTGTCCACGATTGCTGGGTCGCTTACCTCCAGTAGTCTTGTTACTGCTTGCTCTTTCTGCGTTCCACTTAATTCTGTTGTTGCACCAGAATCGGTAGCCACGATTGATGTCTTTGAATGTTGTCCCTTTGGCAAGGTGGAAATCACGGAACTGATCGGTTTCATGGTCATGGTCTAGCTCTCCTTTTTTGTTAATAGCTTCTCTCAACTCCTGACTTGGAACGAACGTAGCTATATTATTATATAGTTTAGTTGATAGGTTAGTGTTGCTGTGTGCAACTGCACTGGTGCTGTGTGCAACTGTTGGAAAGATTGTGTATATCGTAGAGCGTTTACTGTTACCTCTGTCACGAGTGAGGTATCCTAACTCTTGTAGATAATTTAACTTTCTAGTTACAGTCACACGATTCATGGACGTGCGTTCAGCTAACCTATCTAACGAGGGAAAGCACTTATGCGATTCTTCGTTAGCATGGTCTGCTAATACAACCATTAGAAATTTTGCTAATGGGTCTTCGATATTTGTAGCTATAGCTTTAGCCATTAAAACAAATGACATATATTAGTTCTCCTTTAATAGTGGTGCTATCTCCTTCTCAAATATATCGCCACTCATAATGACAACAGTCTGAGGCTTTCCAGTTTTGCGTTTGTACATAGCAATATCCCTGCCCTCTAACACCTTGAAAGGACTAGGAAAACTAGACTTGTCTCTGTATTTAATCTCAACTACCAATCGTCTTCCTCTGAATTCGAGGATGATGTCTCCACTATATTCTCCACCCAGCGATCCTGAGAGTGGTTGTCTTTTCGCTTTGAACCCCATTGCTTGTAGCCACGATACAAACCAGCGTTCGTGGTAATTTCCTTTGATGCGACTTTTACTTGCCATGATCCCTCCAAGTGACAGTCAATACAGATGGTGTAGTATGTTGCTGGTTCTATACTTGCGAGTATACATACGAACCAACGTGTAGTTGTGTGACACGCATCGCATTTAGCTGGACGACCTTCTTGGTTGTTCAGTCTTTTTCTTATAGATTTTGATCGTAAGGCCAAGTGCGTCTAACCAACACGATAATAAAAAGCCACTCGGTACACGTTTGTATTGCTCCCATTTATGTACTAACGAAACAGCACAGCCAATCTGTGATGCCAGTTGTTCTTGTGAAATTTTTTGACGATGTCTTTCAGAGACAAGCCTAGCTATCACATCTTGATATGCAGGCGGCACATTAGTGGTTTGTTTGAAGTGCTGAAAGTTTGTCAATAGATTCCAATACCTTTAACGCTGTTTTGTATCTGAGTTCCTTACCTTTCTTCGACCGATAGAACGTAGACGTAGGCACACCAGCGTCAAGAAATGCCTCTCTTAATGTTACCTTGCGAAAGTCCGCATGATTCTGTAGTATCTCTATGTATTTTTCCATACTTAACCAGTAGCATATTTGCAGTTTATGTCAAATCATTCTTCATTTTTTTGTAGTGTGCTTGCAACTCAGGCTCTAGTTCTTCAACCACGATGTTAGCGTTTGACCAATCGAGACAGTCTGTTCCAATTACTGTTGCCTCTTCATGGTCTTTCGCCTCAGTCGTAACTTCTATCGTGGCAGTTATCTTAAACATTTTCATTGTCAGCCTCTTTGTAAATAGCATCCAACATCTTGTCTTCGTCAGCCTCTTTGTAAATAATAATAGTAATATCTACACTTGCATCTGAAGACTCTACATACCTCCAGTTTGTATGTCCGTGATAACGCTGACAATACGCATCGATGTAATCAGTTTGATATTTGAAATCGTCCATCACATTTCCTCCTGCAATTCCTCAGGTAAACGAATAGGCAATACACGTTTATCTGTAGGTATAAATAATTTTATATGAATGAATCCACCCTGCATTGATGATACATGGTAGTCGAAAGGACACGTTCGCAACCAGCGTAACGCATCCTCTATGTTACTTATTTGAAACGGAATCATTTTTTGCCCTGCAACAAGTGCATATACTTAGCAGTAAGCTCATTGATTTTATATAATTCTTTTTGAATTACAGATACTTGAGCGTGAATCTCACCGACTAAATCTAGTGAGGCCATTACCATTTTATGCTGGTCGTCCAGCCTTTTGGCTTGGGTGGTATAGAAGTCTTGGACTTTTTCAGTAGTAAATTCCTCGACTTGTTCTTTGATATTTATAATTGGTTTTTTGTTACTCATAATTAGAACCTCCAATGAGTGCTTCGAGTTCGTCATCTGTTAATGACTCTAAATATGCTGGGTCATCAAACGGATTACGTCTCTTTGGTTTACGTTTAAATTTGGCAGAGGTAGAAGGAATCGAACCCTCGCTTACAGGTTTGGAGCCTGTCGTACTACCATTATACAATACCTCTATTGTGTTGAACTTGTGCTTACACTTAGTACACCTACGCCTACGCTTGACAGTCGTCCTTCCACTTTGTGGGGTTTCAGGACGACTGTCTGCCACCATTGTAGGTGCGTTGCACTTAATGCAAATCACTTAGAATCTGCAAGCTCTTGTGCTATGCCAGTGACAACAGCACACATGATAGTTTGTTGGCGACCAGATCGTGCTACTTCTTTGCCTGCGTAGAAGATATGGTCTTTGTCGAACAGCCTACGATAGCGTGGTGTTACGCTACTGGCTTTGATTCGATAGCGTTCCCACATAATGTCTTCAACCTTTTCGCTGATAACACCATTAGGAAACTCTTTGATAATCTCTAATACCTTTGCTTCTAGTTTGGTAGGGTCAAGAGATTTAGCTGACTCTTTACTTGTATCAGGGTCAGTTGTTCTTGCTAATGCTTCGGTCATTTAGTTCTCCTTTCATAGCTTCTTTAGCTTGATTACTTTGAGCAGGGTTATTTATGTTTCGCTCTATCGCTTTTGACTGCAACCAGTTATCGATTACATCGCAATGCTCACACATCTCAGGCACTACATCGCCCTCAATAAAAGGATTGCGAACGTAGTACCAACCAGTGTCTTTGCAATGTCGACAATCAATATGGGATTTCATCATCGATCTCAGCGTTCATAAAATTTTGATTGTGTTCAGCATTTTCCCAAGCAGTAGTAGCTCGTGAAATAAATTTTGCTTTGTTGAACTTAGGATTATTAGCAGACAATTCTTCTGCTAATGCGACAATAGATGAAGGCCACCCCATAAGAGGGGCGACCTTATCTGCAATAAACTCAAAGTTACTTCGAGTCATTGCTTTGTATTTAATTTCTTGGATGATAGTTCTCCTTATATATCTGTGGTTGAAATGTATTTACTGTAGTCTTTCAGACTCATGTCCAACCATAATTCCATCATGGCTGGTGGGTCTGAGATGTCGAACGGATTTGCACACGCAAACTGGCATCGCATATCCACGTCATTATGTGGCATAGCAAATGTAACTGGCATGAGTACATCATCGCTCAATTCATTTGCCATCTTCCGTTCGATGGAACGATTAAGATTATGACGTATAGCTTTGGCATTTAATTTTTTAAAATTATAGCCAGATATATATGTAACTGTAGCCATTACTTAATCTCCTTGAGGGGTGGAATGTATGACTCGTCTTCTGTTGAGTCACGTTCCAATACCTCATCGTATGTATCTACAATCTCACGGATAGTATCTCGTGCGATAGCGATACGAACTTTAAACTGAGAGCCTTCATTGTCGGCACGATGCTTGAGTGCTTCGAGCCTATCATGGACATCACGTGCCTCAGTTATAAATGCGATTTGTTTTTGCATAAGTTTTGAATCTCCTTTTTGTAGGGTGAAAGTTAACGAAGGGGAACAAGACCCCTCACCCAACTGGGGGTCTTGTTCCACGAGTTAACGATTAGTGATAGCATACTGTTTCGGCTTCGTTGTAAGTCAAGTAAACACCGATACTTCTGTGACCTCACTAATCTCTAAGCCAATTCTAGTTCTTTGAATTGGTTAGACCTGAGTGCCTTTGATACCTCAATCTCTCTGCGTCTAGTAGCATTGTGAGGTACACGAGACTCATCTGTGTGGGTAGACCAGTAGGTCATTGCATTGTACAACGCCCACTTGTTTGAACCCAAGTCACTAGCATTGTCGTGCCATATACGCATGACATTTTCCATAGTAGCTTGGTTAACTTTTGGTGTAGTCATGTGTGTCTTGACGTTACCAATGGTAGCTTTAAAGAAACGCTCTGCCATTTCGTCAGTCACTTTGACCTTAGTCCACGAAGACCATACGTCACGATGCTCCATAAAACATTCAGCACCTAGCTGTATCTTTTTAGCTGACGCATCCACATCTACATTGAGCGTATGCTTGTAGGTAGTGCGTGCAATTATATCGGATATGGTCTGACCATTAAGGCAAGTAAGACGTAGACCTTGAACCGATTGACTGAACGCCCATGACGCATCATACGAATTGTAGAAAGGAATTGTTAAGCACGTATAGTCACCAACAGTAGGCTCTACATTTATGTCAGGGAATTTGATAAGACCTTTTAATTTCCTGCCACTTTCGTAGGTGTTTATCTCTGTCATAAAGTCAGTAGATATGTTGGCTTTATTTACAGCGTCAACGATAGAGTCGACAACTTTGGAATGATGTATTGGCTTGTACTTACTGCCATGTACACCCATGATTTCACCAGTATCAGTACGTACTAATGCACGTGCGATGTTAGCTGGTACTTCATATCGGTCAGTCGTTGTAACTTTTTTGACTGCCTCGAGGTCAAACATTTCGATATGGAATTCCCAATCTTCTAAAACATTTGACGCATTTGTAGTTACTATTCCGTCAGGCATAGTGATAGTTCTCCTTTAGTTAAACCGATTGTTTCGGTAGTGGCAGATTAGTCCAACCCACTTGATAGTGAAGCCACGATCACTGATGTAGTAGCGTGGGATGAAAAAGAAATGGCGATGAATTGAGATACGCAAACCAAAGATACTCATTTGATTATCGATCTCATGCGTATCGCACAGTATCCAACAGAGAATGACAGTACATACATGGATAGTGTGAACGCTATTAGATTAGCGTGACCACCCTCGTAAGATGTAAAGTCATAAGTGATGAATGAAGTGACGGCACTTGAAATGACTAGTGCTAAAGCCATGTAAGTTCTAAGCATGATAGTTCTCCTTGTATTTAATTGAGCTTAACACATTGATTGCACAATGCAACACAATATGTTGTGGCTGATTAGATATTTTTTAAAAGATTTCATGGCGACATGAAAAAAGTGGGGGGCTTGCAGGCAGAAGGAATCCTGCGACCCCCCACGAGTGGACACCCCCCCAGTATCAACATCTTAAGGGAGGGAAAGATGCTGGGGATTAGGTCGGGTGTGTATCCAGCTTTTATACAGGGCTTATACCTGTGGTATCTATTGTCACTACAACTGTAGGCTGTGCTTTGTACTTTCCAGTACTTGCACATCTCTTATTGTAGTGCAATGATTTGATGAAGTTGCTGTAGTAGAGTGCTTGATTGAATGAGTAGCACTCTTGGACAGTCAGACCATTTACTTTTACATAGTATATTATAGTATTCCCTTCTGTTGTAACGCACAACTAACGTGCGTTGACACAAAAAAAGGCCAGATTGCTCTGACCTTTTCTGTCCTTTACTTGTTAGTTGGCTTGCTGAATCTTAGGTGTATCACCCAAAATCTTGGCGACTGAATCCATGATAGCTGATTTATCACGAGCCACAGTCTTTGAGTAAGGCTTCCAATCTTCGCCAGTAACGAGCTTGTAAACCTCTTTGTCTGCATCGAATCTCTCGGTAAGTTCGAGTAACTCATCTTCCATACGATGGTAGATGTCTACCTTTTTCGCTAGAGTTACATCGATTACCTCGACACCCTCGGCAGGACTTAGAGCGTGAATCTCACCACGAAGGGTTGACATCTGCTGAGTCTTGTACTGGATTGAATTGTTAGATGAATAACACGCATCTCCTGCTATAGATTTGCGTAGATACTCATTGTGTTCACCAGAATGGTAGGCCACAATTTCTAACTTAAGAGATACTAGAGTCTTTTGCGTTTTTTTAGACATATTACTTTTCCTTTTTGTAAACACCCCTTGATTGAGGATGCCCTTCCAAAACAAGTATTTCCGAGAAAGCAAAAGAATCTAGGTGTTAGGAATCCCCCAATCTCCGATTGGCTAGGGATACCAACACGCTTATTCTTATTGCTTCCTTTACGGCAAGGATTTGCCCTGCCAAGAAGCCATCGCCCCCTTGGGCGATGTCTACTAAATAGCAGGGCATCCTAGTCTCGGAAAAACTTGTGACGATGGGCATACTTACCTCAATCAAGGGGTACTTAGTTTACAAAAAATCAGGAAAAGTGATGTGTCTGAAAAAACAAATGCAAAAGCCTAGTATCTCGTAGTTTGAAATTGTCTTTTAGTAGGCCTTCCATTCTACTTTGGGTGAACACTATTAGTATCTACAACTTTGCAAATCTGTGGCAGGGGATGCGTCCTTTGTTATTCACTAACAATGATTGACAGTACGAGACTCAACTTGCAGATTTCTAGCCTTTGAGGTGGGGTTCAGGCTCTTAGGCATGGCTAGGGTGCGAGGTGGTCGCTGTAACTCTTCTTAGCGAAAACGTAGACAGATAGCATCGTCCTTATGGAAGAAGAGTTATGAAGCGACTTGCCGATAGTTCGATACTTGCAGACAATTTACAAGCCGTTGCTGACGAAATTGGATATAGCCTTACCTAAGACTTTGGCTCTTGGTAAATCTCTTGCTATCATCAGTCGGCAAGGTTTTGCCTCGGTGATACCCGAGAGATTTAGTAAGCCAAGTCACTAGGAAAGGCAAAGGTCAGGCAATCGCAGGCTTTTGCATGGTCAACTCACAAAATAACAAATAGTCCATGCCCACTTGGGCATGACCATATTAAATTTGTGCGTTGACAACATTTCTATTGGCTATAAAAATGGGGGGGAGAAAGGGGGGGCTTGTTGGATGCCAATAGAAAGGTTTTTAGTATGGGTGCAGTAATGAAATTAACGGATAAGCAGACTCTTCTTGTGGATACCCTCGTAGCAACTGGGTGTAGCATCAAGGATGCTTCCCAGATTGCTGGGTATGCCACAGGAGAGTCAGGCAGAGTGAGTGCCAGTAAGGCTTTAAAGCAAGCTCATGTACAACAGTACATGATGCAAGCGGTAGCTGATGCTATTGGCATCAATGCTACGCAGGCTTGCAGTAGGCTTGCTTCCCTTTCACAGTCTGCTCGTAGTGAGTATGTCCAACTCGAGGCGAGTAAAGACATACTTGACCGAGCAGGGTTCAAGGCTGTGGACAAGGTGGCTCACCTTCATGCAGGGGAAATCAGAGTGTCCATAGACCTGACGTAGTCAGCTATGGTGGGGTTAGAAAATGGGGTGCAGGGAACGTAACGGGACTAACATGATGGCTATAGTCAAAAAAAGTAAATTAACATTCAGTAAATATTTTTTAATGGAGAGGTACGTCTAATGTGCATGGGAGGAGGAGGAGGCTCTTATATCGCCCCACAACCAAAACCACGTTGGTTACAAGACACCTCGAATGAAATTATTGTTTCCAAGTATGAACTGTCTGACGAAAACAAACGCAGAAATGCGGCTCGTATTCGTAAAAGGCAGATGGCAAACAAAGCAAACAAGCCACCACAACACCACGACAACAGTGATGATGATAAAGACCCACCTAAAGATACGACAACAATTACAAAAAGTGGTCAAGCAGGCATCTACGATAACAATCCTTCTATTACAGATAATATGAAAAGTGCTTATGACGCTCAAGTACATGGTACTTCTAAAAGTGTTAGTGGTACAAAATCAGGAAGTGATTGGGGCGGTATGCACGTATGAGAAAGGTAACTAATAATGTCTAAAGAGCTACCATTTAAGAATGGAAAGATTGCAAA
>MDTG01305498.1_pt1 | contig 16375 bp, 13 predicted proteins | sample 811421 | NCBI WGS metagenome assembly MDTG01 (sample SAMN05326645, study PRJNA326480) | marine metagenome | isolation source: seawater | place: Pacific Ocean: South East | collected 2011
GAACACGTCGTCCGATTGAGCCGCCACTTCGGTGCGTCGGACATCAATGGTGACCAGCTTCGCCCCCCGATCCCGAGCTGCGCGGACGTGGCGGATTGTGTTTGGCTGGCTGGCGAAGTTCGCACCCCACATGATTATTAAATTGGAGTTGGCGCTGATGTCTTCTTTGGTGTTTACCTCCAATGCGCCGGTGAGGCCGAGCCCAAAGCCGCCCATGCCCCAGCAGATCATCGCCGGGACCCAGGATTGGCATCCATAGAGATTGGCGAACCGTGCTAGCAACTGTCCGCTAGAGGCAAGTCCGTAATTGTTAGCAAGTACCCCATGTCCTGCCCAGATAGCAGTCCGTTCGCGTCCAGCGATTCGGAGGCGAGACATAATAAAGTCTAGCGCCTCGTCCCAATCTACCTCGCGCCAAGAAGCATCGTTCCGTTGGTCGCGCACCATCGGGGTTAACAAGCGTTCAGGATTGCTGATTATCTCAGTGGCGGCTTGCCCGCGCACGCAGAGGAAGCCCTGGCTGTCGGGATGGTCCTTATTACCGGAGATCTTAACTAGCTTCCCGTCCTCGACTTCCGCCACCATTCCGCAGAGTGTAGGATGGCAATTCATGGGGCACATGGTGGGTGATTTCTGTGTCGCGCCGGTCATATTTTAGACCTTGGTTCGGTTCCAATCGTTCAGGAGTATGAAGAAAACTTGATCCCGAGTGCAAGCTTGCCTGGCCCAGGTCCTAGTTTTCCGTTGCGGACTGATTTTCATTAAACCCGAAGGCTACGAGCATTGCGCCGGCCAGGACTAGGACCCCGGTCGCTGTCCAGGCTGCCCTATAGCCACCCGCGTAGTCGACAATCAGGCCAAAGACGATGGGGCCAAACATGCCGCCCAGACCTGTGGCGAAAAGGCTCGAACCGATAGCTGCGCCGGCCAGGTTTGGTTTCATCGATTCCGCGCAGATGGTGTGCAATAACGCCGAGAATGCCAGCATCGTGCTGCCCAGCATGAGAGCCAAGATCGCCAGAACAGTTAAGTGCCAGGACGGGCTCGCCGCCGTGAACACGAATACTAAGGCCGCAGCGGTAGTCATAATCCCGACGACGACGCCCTTGCGCCGGCCATTGGCGAAGCGGTCGCTGAAGAAGGCCCAGAAGACCCGCCCCGTGGCACCCGTGATCTGTGAAAAGCCGACGCAGAGTGCAGCAAACGGCTGACTGGCGCCGGCTACGTCACGTAAAAACAAGGTGAGATAGGTGATGAAAGACTGCTGACCGGCGTTGAAGGAGACACTGGCTAAATTGAGTTTCATCAGGTTTTCGTTGGCCATAACCGATTTAAGTTCGCGCAGCGTGGCTTTCAATCCGCCGCCGCCGCCGCCGATGGTGCGGTGCTGGATCAAGCGCCACCAGATCAGGCCGATGACCACGGACGCCGTCGCCGCGCTCCACAGCGCCACGCGCCATGGCATGAACACCACCATGGCCCCGAAGCCGGCCGCCACCAAGCCGCCCATGGGAACGCCCATCTGCTTGACCCCCATGGCCGTAGCCCGATGTTTCGGTTTGAACCAGTTCAGCACACCCTTCGCCGTGGCCGGGTTGACCAGCGCGTAACCCAGACCCATGACAAACGTGGCCATCACCGCTGGGACATAACTGGAGATGGCCGCGAACAGCCCGGCGCCGGCGGCCATCAGGAATGATGCCAAGGCCAGCGACAGGGCAACGCCAAGTCGATCAGCCAGGACGCCGGCGGGAATGGCGCCAAGGATTAGCGCGAAATAGAAAGCCGACATGAATGAGCCCACCTGGGTGGCGTTCAGATCTAGATCGGCGCGGATTACCGGCGCCATTGTCATCACCGAGGTGTAACCGATGGTGCCGACCACGTGGACTAAGGTGAGCAGCACGATGCGCCCGCGCCAGGGGTTGAGTTGGGTTGCGATCATTTTAGCGGGCCCTCACGGAATTTGAAGGCCAGTAGCCCAACACCGATAGCGACTAATCCTGCCGTTACGAGCCAGGCGTTGTCATAACCACCCCATGTGTCGACAACGTAACCAAAAATCACCGGTCCCATCATTCCGCCCATATGCACGCCAACCATGGAATAACCCACTGCCGATGCCGCCAGGCGCGGGTCGACCATTTCAACAGCGATAGCTTGCCCAACTGGCGCAAAGGACGCGATAGTGACACCAAGGACCAACACCAAGGCCATGGCGTACCAGAGCCCCCAGCCGGGCGTTACCCAGATCATGGCGGCAAGGAACACTGCCGCTGTGCCGCAGATCCAGTTGCACAGCACGACCCGTCGGCCAACAAATTTATCGCTGAGGGCGCCAAAATAGATGCGGGCGAAGAAGCTTGCAGTCTGAGCTAGGCCCATGGCAAAACCGGCAACGGGTTGACTGGCGCGAGCCACCTCTGTCAGGAACAAGGTTAGAAAACCAAAGAAGTTGGTCTGACCTACGTTCAAAAGGCCATTGGCAATTGAGAAGATATTAGTGTTTGGGTCGCGGAGAATTTCGCCAATGTGGGCCAGGGGGTTTTTCTGCTGGCCCGGCGGGACAGTGCGATGAAATCTCACCAGATAAAGACACAAGATGCCATTCAGCGCGATAGCGGCGGCAATGCCTAACATGATGTCCTGCCAATGGACCAAGGTTACCAGTGCGCCGTTGCCCGCTGCGATGATACCGCCCGCGGGGACGCCCACCTGCTTGATCCCCATGGCCGCGCCGCGCCGTTCTGGGGGAAACCAGTCGAGGACGCCGCGCGCCGTGGACGGATTGTTCATAGAGTAGCCAAGGCCCATGAGGAATAGGGCGGCCAGGCATTCATGATAGCCGTCAGCATAGCTTAGCGTTATCGCGGATAGCGCCATCAGTATGTGGCCCATGAAAAGGGATCGACCGATGCCGAGCCGGTCGGTCATAGCCCCGGCCGGCAGAGAACCGATAGCCTGGGCCGTATAGTAGGATGTAACAAACAGGCCGAATTGGGTTGCGGTTAGGTTGAACTCGGTGGAGATGACTGGGGCCATAGCCAAGACCGAGACTACGTTGACCGTGCCCACCAGGTGTGCGGCCACGAGGACCGGCAGCCGAGTCAGCCAGGGATTGGACTTGATCGGCTCGCTCATTGCTGCGATAGAGCGGCGCCGTCCATGCCGTCTACAGGTCGCTCCAGATGACGCAGAACCGTCGGTGCAATGTCCACGGCGGAGGTTTGTTGTTCGGTTTGGGAGCCGGCGATAAACCCGCCACCGACGGCTATTAGAAAGGGGTTCTGTTCGTATTTGCCAAGGCCACCATGCTCGCCTTTGCCCGTCTCTAGGGTCATGGAAAACCGATTGGCGAAGGCGGCGCTAAGACCAGGAATGCCGTATGCCGTTTCCGTATCGGACTTGGTCGCATCCACGGCAATTGCTAAAGCACCATCGGATCGCTGTCCGATGCGGTCCAGATCAGCACCCGCATAAACGCCTCCCACACCATTCAGGCTGCTGAGGAAGAGGGCGATCTCTTGTATCTTGTGGCGCTGGTTGTCGGCCAGATAGACGAACGCGCTGAACCCTTGGGAGGTGACGACCACGTCATTCGAGTCGGTGTGTGCCTTGAAACCGGCGGCGATCAGTTCCGCATCCAGATCAATAATGTCACCGACGGTTTCGTGCCCGTGGTCAGACCCGATCAAAAGTAGAATGTCCTCACCTGCAGCATTTAGCTTATCCACGGTATTGGCCACGGTGCCTGCGTTTACGTCAGCGGCCGCGATGGCGGCTAAGTGCGCCGGAGAGCCGAGTTCGTGGGAATGCTGAGAGTGGTCCGGCTCACACTGCCACAGCACGGCGAAAGCTGGTTTGCGATCGACCAGCACCTCTTGGCAGAATCGTTCTGTCATCGCCGTGTCGCCCTCCGCGTCGTGGGTTACGTTGAGGTGGTCATCACCGACGATGGGGCGGCCGTCCGGGCCAAAGGAGCCTGCTCGATGGTAAACGTAGCCATGATTGTCCGGGTCCTGGAAATAGGCGGCGCCGGGTGAGACATTGGAATATACAATGCTTCCACCCGCGTCTTTGAGGCGTTCGGCCATAGTGGGGACGCGCAAAGTCTGGCCTGTTGCCGCCTTAAGCCGGTCACGAAAATCCGGCGCGCCGACGGACAGCGGCACCAGGCCATTTCCTTCGTCTAGGGCCACAGCATTGCCTTCGAGGCCGTGTTGCCCGGGGTGGCAACCGGTGGCAATGGAGGCGGAGGTAGTCCGCGTGGTGGATGGAAAGACGCTGCGATGGTTAATGAACCGACGGCCAGTAGCTCCCAACCGGCAGAGTTTCGGCGTCCACTCTGGACTTATCATGTCGGCACGGAGCCCATCGCAAATGACCAATACAGCTCGTTTCATGCGGCGAAAATCCTTTCGAAATAGCGTTGCAGTTCACGGGGATAGGCGGACGAGGGCGTCAACAGCAAGAACGCCCGCACCGGCTTTGGCGACATAAAGCGGATTGATTTCCGCTTCCAGAATACATGGGCGTTGGATGCATGCCAATCGGGAGATAGTCGCTACCGTCTCAGCCAGGGCATTAAGGTCCCCTCTGGGCATATTTCGGTATCCCCGGATGGGGGCCAGCCCGCGAACCTCATTTATCATCTCGCGAGCCGTTGCCGTATCGATGGGGGCGGGTCGAACGGCGGCGTCGCCGTATAACTCGGCCAGGACGCCACCAATGCCAAGCACCACCATGGGTCCGGTTTCCGGGTCCCGGCGATATCCCACCAGCACTTCCGCTAATCCCGAAACCATGGGCTGGACAAGAATGCCGTCCAATTGGGCGTCTGGAGCGTGGGTGTGGGCCGCGTCCCAAATTATTCGGGCCTGTTCCTTTAGGGCCGTGGAGTCAGGGATGTTTAATGCGACGGCGCCGGCCTCCGTCTTGTGCGGCAGATCGGCGGAAAGAACCTTCGCTGCCACTGGGAAGGTCATGTCCAAGATCAATTCAGCTGACGGATCCTCTAGAACAGCCGTGGGCACCATAGGAACGCCGATGGCGGTGAACACGGCCGCGGCATCGCGTTCGCTGAGGATGTGGCTGTCCATCTGCGCCAGAAGGCGTGCGGCGTCTGAAAGCGGATCCGGGTCCGGCTGTGGGTGTGGTGCCCGCCAATCGATCAGGGCCCGGACACCATCGGCACAAGCTTCTGGCGTACGAAAGGCGGCGATCCCTGCGTTCTGCAGTAATGCCAGGGAGCGATCAGCCTGAGGCACTAAAAAAGTAGCCAGAGGTTTCCCCGTCTTCGGCGCGTCGATGATCGGTTGCACCGCGACTTCCGGATGGAATTGAGCCGAAGTGCCGACCACGGCAACGACGGCGTCCAGATCGTCTTCGTTCAGCAGTACAGCCAACGCGGCACCGTAAACACCCTTTCCCGTTCCCGCCATGGTCAAATCGATGACCCGGCGGTTGCCGAGATCAAGTCCGAACTCGGCCATTCGAGTTTTTAACTTGGCTGAAGGAGGAACAAGTTCCATTCCTGCTGCGCCTAGGCGGTCGACGACCATGGCGGACCCACCGCCCGTAGTGGTTACGACGGCGACCCGGCGGTCAGGCGTCGGTTGGGCATTCATTATCAGGGGAGGCAGTTCAAACAGGGCCTCCAGCATATCGACCCGCAGGATGCCATGATGGCGAAAAAAGGCGTCCACCGAGGCGTCTGGTCCAGCTATTGCTCCTGAGTGAGATACGGCTAGCTCCCGTCCGACATCAGAACGTCCTAGTTTGTAGGCGATCACCGGCTTGCCAATATCGAAGGCACGCCGGGCGTTGGCCGCCAGGACCTCCGCATCGCGGATCCCCTCTAGGAACAAGAGCACTGCGTCCGTTCCTGGATCATCGACCATCAGGCCCAGCAACTCGCCGACACCGACATCACATTCGTTGCCGATAGATACCAAGCTGGAGAACCCGATGCCACGCGCCGCGCCCCGTGACATCATGGTGCCGATGACTGAGCCACTTTGCGAGATGACGCCGATGCGTCCGGATTTCAGTTCTGGTTCTTCCAGGAAGGCATTGATCGTAAGCGTCATGCGCGAACGTGTGTCGATAACACCCATGGAGTTAGGGCCGATTAGACGCATTCCAACGTCGCGAGCGATTTGAACGATTTCTTCTTGCAGAGCCCTGCCTGCTGACCCTGTTTCCGCAAATCCGTCAGTGTAGATCGTGCACACTGGAACACCAGCGGCCGCACAGTCGGTTATGACGGCCGGCACACCCTGAGCGGGCACCATGATAAAGGCATGATCGATGGAACTGGGCGCATCCGCAAGGCTCGGGTAGGCGGGAAGGCCTTGAACCTCATCCCGGTTTGGGTTGATGGGGATGATCTTTCCTTGAAAGCCATGTGCCTGGAGGAAACGCTGCGGCCGTCCCGTATTTTTGTTTGGATCTGCGGAGGCCCCCACCAAGGCGACGGTCTCGGCATGCAGAAGAGCGCGATTGAGGGTCTCAGTTGTCATGGGATGCCAAGCTTAAGTTTTTTCGACTATAGAGAGAACTTTGTAGTCCGGGTCTTCTAGTATTAAGCGGGTCTTCTAGTATTAAGGAAACCAAGTGCTGGATATCGGGTTCGTCGACGACGACGAGAATATTAGCCTTATTGTTCCGACACATCGTTTTCCCCCATGCGGTCAAGCATTCGGCAATGGTTCAAATTCATCGGTATGAGATGCCGTGAAAAACTTACGACACAATATGAAATAGACAGCCCTGGTATCGCAATACGCGATTCACTCAGGCGATTTATAAACAGCGTTCATTGAAATGGACCCCTGTTAGACTTTGGCAGAGATCATTTTGACACGCACCACCAGAGGGGAAACGGCGATGCTTCAAGAGCATCTGAGGGCGCGTCTCCTACAGATTGGTCGCGCTTGCGGTCATTACTGCCACAGCTGAGACGGTCCGGATGGCGGATGAGTTCATGATTTGCCGCCTAGTGGCGCTGGTTGGCGATCATCTTGATTGGTTTTTATTGTGGGATTTGCAGAACAACCAGGTGCTGCCGCCTGGCCGTATAGGACCCACGCCACAGCGTTTGATCCGCGGTAAAATTTAACGGATTGAAATTTCTTTAATCTCTGCTTGGCGCACCCTTGCCGGTTGGGTAAGACTATTTTGTTGCATTGCACAATTTAAATCGGCACCGCGTCGCAGTTTCGGAGATTTTCCATGGCTTACGAAAATATCATCGTCGACACCCAAGATCAGGTTGGTGTTATCACGCTTAACCGGCCTCATGCGCTGAATGCGCTCTGCGCAGATTTGATTCGAGAGTTGGCCGAAGGCTTGGACGTGTTCGAAGCCGACGCCGGTGTCGGTTGTATCGTGGTTACGGGGTCTGACAAGGCTTTCGCCGCCGGAGCCGATATCAAGGAAATGCAGAACTTTAATTACATGGACGTGTATCAACGCGACTTCATCACCGACGGTTGGGAGCGGCTGGCGCAGTGCCGTAAACCTACGATCGCGGCGGTGGCTGGCTTCGCACTGGGTGGCGGTTGTGAGATCGCCATGATGTGTGACATGATTATCGCCGCCGACACGGCCAAGTTTGGTCAGCCAGAAATCAAATTGGGCACTTTGCCGGGGGCTGGCGGTACTCAGCGTCTGACCCGAGCCATCGGTAAGGCGAAGGCTATGGACCTCTGCCTGACGGGTCGAATGATGGGAGCCGAAGAGGCAGAACGCGCGGGCTTAGTTGCGCGCATTGTAGAAGCCGACAAACTAATGGATGAAGCGATGGATACCGCAAATGCCATCGCTGGTATGTCCCGTCCGGCTATTCTCATTAACAAGGAGTCCGTCAATCGTTCTTTTGAAACGACGTTAGCCGAAGGAATTCGGTTTGAACGGCGTATGTTCCATTCCACCTTTGCCATGGAAGATCAGAAAGAAGGCATGGCCGCCTTCGCTGAGAAACGCAAGGCCGAGTGGAAACAGCGTTAATCTGTGCACTGCTACTTTAACTGCATGTCATTAAAACCCAGGCACTAAATACAATGGAAATCCGTCGAGGTGGGCCCATGCAGATACTATCTATCCCGGACCTCCAGCTGACCTGTGTTCCTGGGATGAATGCGGGCGTCGCCGGCGAACAGTGTACTCAAATAAAATAACTTGTTTGATTGTGCTTTTCGTCGCGCAGAGCTTTTCGCCAATGGCACTGTTGCCGATGTTAATTCGGTCGGGAATAAAACTACCGGTTCTGATTACAATGCACTTTCCGATGATAGCGCTTCCGATTGCCGTCGGAGAGGCTGAGGCAGATGAGCCCCCCAGTCGAACGTCCCAGGCACTCATCCGCCATCGACATATTTGTTAGGATGCTGGCACGTAACCCGAACCGCCCCACCAGTAGATGCAGACGAACAGGAATAGCCAGACCACGTCAACGAAGTGCCAGTACCAGGCTGCCGCCTCGAAGCCGATGTGGGTATCGGCCGTGAAGTGGCCTTTCTTGGTGCGGAAGTAGCAAACCAATAGGAACAGGGTGCCGACGATCACGTGGAAGCCGTGAAAGCCTGTCGCTAGATAGAAGGTCGACGAATAGATACCATCGGTGAAACCGAAGGTGGCGTGAACGTATTCGTAGGCCTGCAAGCTGGTGAAGATGAGGCCTAGCACGACTGTGTAGGCCAGCCAGCGGCCACAGCCTGCCTGGTCGCCGTGTACAATTTTATGGTGTGCCACGGTCACCGTTGCGCCGGATGTAAGAAGAATCAACGTGTTTAGGAACGGAATGCCGAACGCGGCAAAAGGCACAACACCCTCTGGCGGCCAGACTTCGTGGGCTGTTCGCGTGATCAGCGGAACAGTCGCGTCGAAGAAGGCCCAGAAGAAAGCGAAAAAGAACATCACTTCGGATGTGATAAACAAAACCATGCCGACCCGAAGCCCGTGTTTGACGACGCTCGTATGATCAACGCCCCCCTCCGCTTCGGATATGACATCGCTCCACCATCCATACATGACATAGAGCATCAAGGCCGTGCCGGCGAGGAACGGAAAGATGCTGCCTTCGTGCATGTAGTAGATGCCGCCCGTGGCCATGATGAAGCCCGCCAGTGAACCCACGAAGGGCCACTTCGAGGGATTAACGAGATGATAGGGGTGGTTGCTTTCCGAGCTAGCCATTAAGGGCCTCCGTGATATGCGCTAACAAGTTAGCTTTTCTTCCGTTTGTTGTCGGGTTTGGTCACGTCGACGGATTTCTGGTCCGTCTCCGCAGGATAAAAAGTATAGGACAGCGTAACGGTGTTCACATCCTTGGTGTCCGGGTCGATGAAAATTTCCGGATCAACGAAGAACTGCACCGGCATGTCGACGCGCTGGCCGGCGTTTAGGGTTTGCTCAGTGAAGCAGAAGCATTCGATCTTTGAGAAGTAGGGGCCAGCCTTGAGCGGAGTCACGTTGAAAACGGCCGTCCCCGTCACGTCTTTGCCGCCCAGGTTTTGCGCCTCGTAGAAGGCTAGGTTCTGCTCGCCCAGCTTTACCGTCATTTCTGCTTGCGAGGCCTTGAATTTCCAAGGCAGTTTAGGGTTAGTGTTGGCATCGAAGCGGATGGAGATTTTTTTATCCGAAAAGGTGCCCGGTGCGGCGGCAGCCACTTGCGGTGTGCCGCCATATCCGGTCACCTGACAGAACAGCTCATAGAGCGGCACGGATGCGTAGGCCAAGCCCACCATGCCGGCGGCGAACCCAGACAGTGCTATCGCCAGTCTCCGATTGCTCTTGGTGCATCCGCTCATGGTTAATATGGACTCCGTTTGATATTTTTATTCTGCCGGGGCCTTGCCGGTCATGTCTGGCAGCACTTCGTGGGTGTGCCACGGCGCCGGCGAGGCAACCTTCCACTCTAGCGTGGTAGCGCCTTCCCCCCACTCATTGGCTTCTGCCTTTTCGCCGTAGAATGTCCGCCAGACGACGATGAAGAACAGCACTGTTCCGATCATTGTGATCAGGGCGCCCAACGAGGATACGTAGTTCCAGCCTTCGTAAGGGGCCGGATAGTCCGGAATACGCCGTGGCATGCCGGCAAAGCCGGAGAAGTGCTGCGGGAAGAACAAGACGTTGACACCGATAAAGAAGACCCAGAACTGGAGCTTCGCAAGGCCACGCGGATACTTGCGGCCACTCATCTTGCCAATCCAATAAAAGTAACCGGCGAACATAGCTAAAATCGCGGCGATGGCCATCACATAATGGAAGTGGGCGACCACGAAGTAGGTGTCGTGGAAGACCAGATCCGCACTGGCGTTGGCCAGCGTGATGCCCGTGACGCCGCCGACCACAAACAAGAAAATGAAACCCAGCGCATACAGCATGGGAACTTCGAATTTTATCGAGCCGCCCCACATGGTCGCTAGCCAGGAGAAAATTTTCACGCCTGTCGGTACAGCAATCACCATGGTCGCTGCCGTGAAATAAGCCCGCGTGCCCACATCGAAGCCGATGGTGAACATGTGGTGGGCCCAAACAACAAAGCCGACGACACCGATGGCCGACATGGCGTAGGCCATGCCCAGGTAGCCGAACACGGGCTTTTGAGAGAAGGTGGAAACGATTTGGCTAATGATTCCAAAGGCCGGAATGATGATGATGTAAACTTCCGGGTGGCCAAAGAACCAGAACAGGTGTTGCCACAACACCGGATCACCGCCCTGGCCCGGAACAAAGAATGCCGTGCCGAAGTTGCGGTCTGTGAGCAGCATGGTAAGCGCGCCGGCCAACACTGGCAGAGCCAGGAGCAGCAGGAATGCGGTGATGAGGATCGCCCACACGAACAGGGGCATACGGTGGATGGTCATCCCCGGTGCGCGCATGTTGAAGATGGTGACGATAAAGTTAATGGCGCCCAGGATCGAGGACGCGCCTGCCAAGTGCAAGGACAGGATGCCCAGGTCAACCGAGGGGCCTGGCTGGTATTCCTGGCTCGAGAGTGGCGGATAGACCGTCCAGCCCGTGCCTGGACCATCACCAATAATGGCGGAAAGTAGCAAAAGAATGAATGCTGCGACAAGAAGCCAAAGCGAAATGTTATTCATGCGTGGGAACGCCATATCCGGCGCGCCAATCATCAGTGGGACGAACCAATTGCCAAAGCCGCCGATCATCGCCGGCATGACAACGAAGAAGACCATTAAGAATCCGTGGGCAGTCACCAGCACATTGTAGAATTGGAAGTCGTCAATGTATTGAATGCCCGGTGCGGCTAGTTCCAAACGGATATACCAGGACATGGCGCCGCCAATAATGGCGGCGATGAACGAAAGCAAAATGTAGAGCGTCCCGATGTCTTTGTGGTTGGTGGAACAGAACCAGCGGGTAAAGAACCCCGGCATGTGATGGTCGTGATCGTCGTGTTGGGCTTCTGCGGTATTGGCCATTCTATTCCCCTCTCGATAAAGACTTGATGACGTTCCGTTAGGAGGCCGTTATTTGGCCATCGCGGCTTGCGCCAGGCGCACCGGAGCGTCTTTCTCTTGAGTTTCATTGGTAGCGAATTCCTTCTTCGCTTTGGCGAGCCAATTGTTGAACTCCGTTTTCGGGAGCGCTTTGATGTGGATTGGCATTTTACTGTGATTGACCCCGCACAACTCCGAGCACATGCCGTAGTAGTCGCCTGGCTTGTTGATATGCGTCCAAGTCTCGTTGACCCGGCCCGGAGTGTTGTCGAGTTTGATCGCCAGCGATGGCATGGCCCAGTTGTGAATAACGTCGTTTGAACTCAGCAAAAGACGGATGTTGGTGTTTGCCGGTAGTACGACCGGGTTGTCCACGGCCAAAAGCCGCGGTTGGCCCTTCTTGAGTTCGTCATCAGACACAGGATAACTGTCAAAAGTTAGGCCGTCATGGTCCGGATATTCATAGGTCCAATACCACTGATTGCCTATAACTTTCAGGGTCATTTCCGCATCTTGGGTCTTGTCCGCGAAGTAAAGAATTTTCAACGAAGGGATGGCGATTATAATCAGAATAAGTATCGGCAAGCCCGTCCAGATTACTTCCAGTGGAGTGTTATGCGTCGTCTTCGACGGTCTCGGGTTCGCCTTGGCGTTAAACTTAATGCAAATATAAGCCATTAGTCCCAAGACGAAGACTGTGATTAGTCCCTCTACCCAGAGCAGGAACACGTTGAAATCGTAAATTTTCTCTGCCGTCGGCGACATCGGCTCCTGGAAAAACAACTGCCAGGGCTTGGACCGCATCTCAACCATTTCGGCCATAGCCAAGTCGGCAATCATCAACACTCCGACGGCCACCACTGCGATCGCGGAAAACAGTTTTTTCAACATAAGTTCCATCCGTTTATTTGATCGACAAATAATCAAACCTAGGTCAGCTAACCGTAAGTAAGCCTATGGCGCGTTGGCATCCAGTTAGATGCGATCTTTTTATCCGCCTAGACAGTCACACGCAAGCCTTGGCACACCTGTATGCGATGTAACGGAACGATACCAATTTTTACCCTTGAGTTTATCCAGAGCTGGCAGACTTAGAGCCATTTTTCTTTATCCTTTTCATTGTAACGATCGGCCATCGGGATTATCTAGCCCTCGCAACCTCTGGAGCATGCCAAATGACCGATGAAGACAACAACGGGACACGCCGCCGTAATCTGGTGCTGGGCGCCGTTTTGGCGATCGCGGCACTGGGCATGTACTTTGGCATTTTTGTGAAGATGTCTTAATTTATGTCAGCCGGAAACATGGCTTTCAATGTCCAGGACCTGACCCACGTGATGGCGGGTCTGAACGGATTATCCGTTTTGTTCCTGATGGCAGGCTATCTTTTCATCCGCAACGGCGAGCGCAACAAACATAGGGCTTCCATGATTGCGGCTCTGTCCGTATCGGCCCTGTTCCTGGTGTTCTACGTGGTATACAAGGCGCACTCTGGATTTGCGAAGTTTGGTGGTGAAGGCTGGATCCGACCAGTCTATTTCACCATCCTAGCCGTACATGTCCTAGGTGCCATCGCGATCACGCCCTTAGTGCCCTGGACCGTCTATATGGCGCTGAAGGCGGAGTTTGAACGGCATCGCCGTTTGGCGCGCTGGACCTGGCCCTTGTGGGTGTATGTGGGGGTGTCAGGCGTGGTGGTCTACGTAATGGCAGTTCACCTGTTCCCGTACGAGGCATCCTGAGCACAGTGGCTGCGTTCCAACCCACCATGGAGCAGCGCTGGAACATATTTTCCGGCTTCGCCGCTGCCACGTCGTCCATTGAAGCGCGGACCGAATTGCGCGGCTGGTGCGGCTTAGCCCTTGCGGGCTTGGCGATAGCCGGTGTCTTCGCGCTGTTGGTGGCGCTCTCTAGATTGCCCGGCTTCGAGGCGTTGGCGCCACTGCCCGTCGCCTTCTTTGATAAAGGCCTGGTTGTACACGTAATTTTTTCCTTTGTGGTCTGGTTCCTGTGTGTGTTTGGCGCCCTGGCCACAGTGGTTGCTTACCGGATGAACGGCGGGCGGCCGGCAGCCCGGGGCCTGGGCTTAGCAGCCATTGGCCTCGGTTACATGTCGTCCGTGTTGCTGTTCGCCCCGGGTTTTATGGACCGAGGTAGACCGAGCCTGAACAATTACATTCCCGTGATTATGGATCCTCTATATTACGCTGGGTTAGCCGGATTGGCGGTGTCCGTGGTTTTGGTGGTGGTGCGCCTTGTTTTGGCCTTGGCGGGCCGAAATGGGCCGTTGGAGCCGGTAGGGCTGGGCACCTTGAATGGAGCTTTTTTGTTCGTAGCCGCATTGGCGTGCGTGGGCATTGCCGGCGGCCTTCTTGAAAGCGCGCCCGTAGATGGCGCCTACTTTGAGAACCTGTTTTGGGGCGGTGGTCACGTGCTGCAATTCATGAACGTCGCGTTGCTGATTACCGCTTGGTATTTGTTGGGTGGGCTAGCCCTGAAAACGCCGTTCGTTAGACCAAACCAACAGAGCGTCGCACATGTTCTTCTGTTTGGCGCCGCTCTATTGGCACCCCTATTTTTTGTGCTGTTTGATCCCTTTGACAGCGATCAGATCAGCGCCTTCACCATGCTGCAGTATGCCTTTGTGCCCCCTACGCTTCTGGTGGCCATCCTTGGGTGCAAGACGATTATGGTCGCAACGCGGTCGTGGACCGATGTGCGATTCCTGTGTTTAGTGATGTCCATCGCCGTTTTCGGCCTTGGTGGCTTGCTAGGGATATTCGTCGATGGTGCTGACACGCGGACCCCAGCCCACTACCATGGTGTCATCGGAGGCATTAATCTCGCCTTCATGGGCCTATTCTTCGGATTTTTCCTGCCGCTCATGGGCCGGAGCCTGAATCCGAGCCGGGCGCAGCTCTTGTCCGTTTGGTTCTACGCCATGGGCCAAACCCTGCACTCTTTGGGCTTGTTCCTGGCTGGGGGCTACGGGGCGCCGCGCAAGACTGCCGCCGTTGCTCAGGTAATCGAAACTCTCGGCGCCCAGATTGGGCTTTACGGCATGGGCATTGGTGCCGTCATCGCGGTGGTCGGCGGTGTCATGTTCATCTGCATTTCCGGAGGGGCGCTGATGCGCCGCGTCGACCCATAAGGTGAAGAATGCTGGAAACGTGGCGGGGCTTTCATTATATAACGTCACGTTTGGCATTGTGTGAGAGATTAATCGTGCCCGAGACCGTCACTGAAACGCCCAAGATCAAGATCGATACAGCTCCGGAACCTCACTTCCGGATCCAGGACTACGCGATCTTGCTGAAGCCCAGAGTCATGTCCTTGGTGGTATTTACTGCTGCCTGTGGTCTGATTTTGGCGCCCGGATCTATTGGTCTGGAGACAGCGATCATTGCGGTCATTTGTATCGCTGCCGGCGCCGGTGCATCGGGTGCCATCAACATGTGGTACGACGAGGATATCGATCGCATCATGCGTCGAACCCAGAACCGGCCTATCCCGGCCGGGCGGATGAACCCGCAGGAAGCATTGATTCTTGGCAGTTTCCTCTCGGTGGGGTCCGTTGTCACCATGTATCTCTTCGTTAATTTCGCTGCCGCTACGCTGTTGGCGCTGACAATTCTCTATTACGTCTTTGTCTACACCATTTGGCTGAAGCGCCGCACACCACAGAATATTGTGATCGGCGGCGCGTCCGGTGCCTTCCCGCCTGTAATCGGCTGGGCCGCGGCGACCGGTGATATCGGTTTGGGCGCGATCACACTGTTTGCAATTATCTTCCTGTGGACGCCTCCGCATTCTTGGGCATTAGCCCTGTTTCGACGCGGTGATTACGCGGCCGCCGACGTGCCTATGATGCCCGTGGTGGCCGGGGAGCGCGAAACGAAGCGTCAAATTTTGATCTATACGGTGTTATTAATCGCGTCGACCTTGTCTCCTGTCGCCGTCGGTATGTCCGGTGTGGTCTACGGTGTGATCGCGCTAGGCCTTGGCATCGAATTTTGGCGCCGCTGCTGGCAGGTCTGGAAGAGTGAGGAGGAGCACGAGAAGACTGCGAAACCACTATTCCTGTTTTCCATTTTCTATCTATTCATGATCTTCGTTGCTATGTTGGTTGACCGGCTGCTGATGATCCCCGTCATGTGATAGCCGTCCAAGGCATTATTCATAAGACCACTGGGGTCAAAGGCCCTGCCCTATCTATCGATTTCTGCGGTCAGGCGCTGGGTTCACAATTGAGGATGTGATAGAGAGCGGCGATTATTTGAGTAGCGGTGGTCTGTGTTTGTGCCTGGCGCGTCCAGGGGTCATCGCCGACGGGAAACTGGCCGACCATCGGTATTGTTTGGCGGATAACCATCAACGCGTCGATTGATGTGACAGGCCTGACTATATGAGCGGCATATGAAAACCAAAGGAACCGTCCCATGACCAATCGCGCCTATGTCGAATTGGAAACCCGCTACCGCCGCGTAGCCCTGCTGGGTGAGACATCATCGATCCTCCATTGGGACACGGCGGCGATTATGCCCGATGGCGCCGCGCCGGCCCGGGCCGAGCAATTGGCCGAATTGCAGGCCGTCATTCATAGCCTGAAGACGGCTCCTGAGGTTGGTGAGCTGATCGGCGAAGCGGAGGCTCTGGTTGGAGACCTAAATGATTGGCAGCGCTCCAACCTAAGTCAGATGTCGCATCAATGGATAAAGGCCCGCGCCGTGCCTGAGGACTTGGTTGTCGCTCTTTCGCGGGCGTGCTCGGCCTGCGAGACGGCATGGCGTTCCGCTCGGCCAGCCGCAGATTTCGCCGCCGTAAAACCTCTATTGCAGGAAGTCCTGGACCGCACACGGGAGGCCGGAAAGGCGAAGGCGGAGGCGCTAGGCCTCTCGCTATATGAC
>MDTG01364735.1_pt1 | contig 16375 bp, 15 predicted proteins | sample 811421 | NCBI WGS metagenome assembly MDTG01 (sample SAMN05326645, study PRJNA326480) | marine metagenome | isolation source: seawater | place: Pacific Ocean: South East | collected 2011
GTTTATAAACATTTACAATATGTATCCCAATTTATTGGGATATCTTTTTTGATATCAATTGCTTACCTAATTAGGTTTAGTTATTTTAACAAGATTCAAATATTTACACTTATATTAATAACAAACATTTATTTGATCTTGAGTACCTCAATAAGTGGTTTTATTTACACAGGTATATTAAGTTTATTGATGATCTTAATATTTCTAAAAGAAAATTTTACAAAAAGGTTTAATTATATGTACTTCGGTTTATTTATAATTCTATCATTCTCTGTTATCAAAATTCAATTTGATCATCAGGCAAGCTACATTGTGGAAACAACATATTTTAAAATTATAAATTTCTTACCACTATTGTCTGATAGAATTTTGTCGATATTTTTCTATCTTAAAGAAATTTATAATTTTGAAAATTTTCTTTTTGGTAAAAATAATTTTAATGAGTTAAACCCATTATTCAACACATCTTTTAATTATTTTGTTGATTTTATATATAATTTAGGTTTCCTCACTTTATTACCATTAATATATTTAATTGTTAAATTTTTAATAAATTTTTTAAAATATATCAAAAAATCAAACTCTAAATTTATTATATTTTTAAGTATTTCAATATTAATATTCCTTATAGTTGATACGTTTATCAAATCTTCTTTAAGAGAATTATATACTGGAAGTTTATTATATTTTTTTTGGGGTTATAGTTTTCACTATTTGAGGAAAAAATGAAATTAATAGTTTTTTCACAACATTTCTGGCCTGAAAATTTTAGGATTAACAGCATTGTGAATTATCTTTCGAAAAAAAATATTATAAAAAGAATATCAGTTTTTACCGCTAAACCAAATTACCCTAAAGGTAAAATTTTTAAAGGATATAAAAAATTCTCATTCGAGAAAGAAAGAAAAAATCAAATAACAATTTATCGTACTCAAATTATTCCTCGAAAAGAAGCAACGACAATTAATTTAATACTTAATTACATATCTTATATAATCTCAGGTTTAATAAACTTATTTAAGATTAAAAATAATTATGAAATTATTTTTGTTTATTGTACCAGTCCAATTTTTCAAGCAATACCTGCTATTATTTTCTCAAAAATGAGAAAAATTCCTTTAGTATTATGGGTTCAAGATTTATGGCCTCAAAGTGTCCAAGAGACAGGTTATATAAAAAATGAATTTATCATTAGCATAATAAAATTCGTTACTAGGTTAATTTATAATAATAGTGATTTAATACTTGTTCAATCAAGACAATTTGTGAAGCCAATAAAGGAATTAACTAAAACAAATGTCAAAATTTTTTTAAACCCTTCAGAATTTAATTTTGTTAAAAAAAATAAATTTATTAAAAGGATTAATAAAAACAAGAAAATCTATTATGCGGGAAATATTGGCAGTGTTCAAAATCTTAATAATTTAATTCAATTTTGCAGAAATACAAAATTGAAAAATTTTAAAATTGTTCTATATGGGGAAGGAAGTAAAAAAAAATGGCTAGTCAATCAAATAAAAAAATTCAATATTTCAGATATAATCGAAGTTAAAAAATACTTAGAAAAAAATAAATTTAAAACAGAAATGCATAAAGCAGATTGCTTCCTTCTTTTGCTTTCAGATGGTAAAGCTCTATCCAGGACGATACCTGCAAAATTTCAGACATATCTGCATTTTGGAAAACCCATAATTAGTTGGGCTAACGGAGAAGTTTCATTAATTACAAAAAAAAACAAACTTGGATTTTCCGCTAAATCAAATTCTTTAAAAGAATTTTCCTCATGCATATCTAAATTAACAAAAATGAAAAAAAAGGAATTTCATAAGTTCAATAAAAATAATATAGATTTTTTTAATAAAAATTTTTCACTTGAGGTGAATACTGAAAATTTGATTAAAATTTTTAAAGATCAATTGACAAAAAAGTTATGATCAAAAAAATTCTTCTAATTTGTTTTGCTATTTTATGTTATGTTGTATTAATAGATTATACTGCGAATAAATTAATATATTTCATCTTTACTATAATCAGTATTATCTTTTTATTATACATGTTTAGATCAAAATCTATTTTTTTTGATCAGTTTTTAGGTCTATTTTTATTTCTAGGTTTTTGGATAAACTTTTCAATTAAAATTAAACTTAAGACTCTTTTTCCTGAGGGTTTTGGAGATTTTAAATTTTGGTTTGCAGATGGCGTAGGTTCTTTTGATTTTTCATCAAATTCAATTAATCATATATTAACAATATGCATCGTATCTTATATTGCTATATCGTTTGCAAGCTTTATTAGGGAAAGGTTTTTTAATTATACAAGTGATAAAATCACAACTTATGAAGAAAAATTTTATAAAAAAAATAGGAAATTTTACTTAATTTTTTTTATCTCAGTAATTTTTATATTTTCAATTATAAATTTTCGTTTTCAAATTTATCAGAGGGGAGTTGTTAATGATTATAGTTTTATCTTAAATATTTTTTTCACATTTCTTTTTTTTATTTTTCTTCCATCTTTTACAACAATTATTATGAATTATGAGGTTCAATTGAATAAAAATAAAGGTATCAAATTATCTATTTTGATTTCAATATTTGAGTCTTTTATGAATAGTTTTTCAATATTAAGTAGAAATTTTTTATTCAATCCTTTATCCAATGCAATTGGATTATATAAACTAAATCAAAAAAATAATATATTTAGGATAAAATATATTTATTTTTTTTTAATAACAATAATAATCTTTTTTTTAATTTCGGTAATTTTGGTGAGTAAAGAAAGAAATGAATTTGAAACAAGAGTAATTAAAAATGATCAAACAGAACTAATTATTAATAAAAAAAGTAAAGAAGAAAATAATTTGATAATTAATTCGACCCAAAGAATTTTTAAAATATTTATTAGCAGACTTATAGGCATTGAGGGAGTTATGGCAGTCTCTAGTAGTGATAAATTAGGTTTTAAATTATTGCAATCTTCATTAAATGAAAAATTTGTGAGAGGTGAAAATTCCTTTTACGATAAATTTAAAAATGAAACTAGAACAAAAAGAGATTGCATAAACGAAAATTATTCAAATGAAAATTGTAAAATTAACTCAATAAGTTTAATGGGGATAGTTGCTTTTCTTTTTTACTCTGGATCGTTTATTTTTTTATTTTTTAGTTTATCTATAATATGTTTGTTTTGCTCATTTCTTGAATTTATAAGTTATAAGTTTACTAATAATATGCTCTTTAGTGCATTAATATCTCAGATATTAGCTTACAGATTGTGGCATTTTGGATATATTCCGTCAAATAGTTATAAACTTTTATTAAGCATTTGCTTTATTATTTTTTTAATTTACTTATACAGAAAATTAATTTCAAAGATTGAGATATGAAAATTTTAATAGTAGGTGGAGCTGGGTATGTGGGTGGAGCTGTTACAGATTTGTTATTAAAAGATTCAAATAATGAAATTATTGTTTATGATGCTCTTCTATATGAAAGTTTATATCAAAAAAATGTTGAGTTTATCCATGGCGATATAAGGGATTATTCTTTACTCAAAAAATATCTAGAATGGGCAGATAAAGTTGTGTGGATGGCTGCTCTTGTGGGGGATGGTGCATGCAGTATAAATCCTCTAATCACAAAACAAATTAATTTAGATACAGTTGAATTTTTAGCTAATAATTTTGATGGAAAAATAATTTTCTTTTCTACATGCTCAGTTTATGGAGCACAGGATGATCTTTTAAATGAGTCTTCGTCGACAGATCCATTATCAGTTTACGCATCAACCAAACTTGAGGCTGAAAAAATATTAATAAATAAAGATGCATTAATATTCCGTCTAGGAACTTTATTTGGAGTGGGAGACTCATATTCAAGGATACGTATGGATTTAGTTGTGAACATTTTAACAGCGAAGGCTATAACAGAGAAAAAGCTAACTGTATTTGGGGGTAGACAGTTTAGACCTCTTCTTCATGTTAAGGATGCAGCCAGAATAATTGAAGAGTCAATTTTTTCGACAAATAAAGGCATATATAATCTTCACTTAGAAAATATCAAAATAATAGATCTAGCTGAAAGAATACAAAAAAACTTTAATGATGTGAATATTGAAAAAATAGATATTAAATTTCAAGATGCAAGAAATTATCAAGCTGATGGCACAAAATTAAGAAAAGATTTTAAATTTAGACCAATATATAAAGTTGAGGATGGTGTCTCTGAAATTAAAAAGTTAATATTAGAAAAAAGAATTACGAATATAAATGATCCTAGATATACAAATCAAAAGTATTTAGAACTTTTTAAATCTAAATTGGAGTATTAAAAATGAAACCAAAGTTGTTTAAAGGAGGTATATCCATTGACAATAGAGGAAGTGTTTCATTTAATAATAATTTGATTTTAAAAAATATTAAAAGATTTTATTTTGTAGAAAATAAAAAAAAAAACTTTGTAAGAGCTTGGCATGGACATAAAATTGAGGCTAAATTCATACTTTGCATAAGAGGAAAAGCCAAAATTTCAGCTGTAAAAATAAGTAATGTAAAAAAACCATCCAAAAAATCTAAAGTTTTTTCTTGGAATTTAGATGGAAAAGTCCCTGATGTTATTTACATACCACCTGGGTATGCTAATGGCTCAAAATCACTTAGTAAAGACATGAAATTATTAATTTTATCGACAACAACTTTGACCAAAAGTATAAAAGATGATTACAGATTCCCAAAAGAATTTTGGAAGATTTAAATGAAAGATAAAATTTTAATTTTAGGAGCATCAGGAATGCTTGGCTGGCAAGTTGCAAATCTTTTTTATATAAAAAATACAAATTTGACCGTAACTGTATCAAATTCAAATTCTGCAGATTATTTAAAAAAAAAAATTGACCAGAAATTGAATATTATAAAATACGATTTTCTGAAAAATAAAAAAAAAGAACTTAAAAAAATTATATTAAAACATGATGTCGTAATAAATTGTATAGGTTTAATTAAACCTTATATAAAAGATCAAGATCCTAAAGATGTTGAAAAAGCTATTAAGCTTAATTCAATGTTGCCAAATTTATTGAACCAAATAGTAAAAAAATCAAAAATAAAGATATATCAAATTGCAACAGACTGTGTTTTTTCAGGTAATAGTAAAGAATACGATGAAGATTCAAAGCATGATTGCGATGATGTTTATGGGAAAACAAAAAGTTTGGGTGAGATAAATTCAAAAAATTATTTTAATTTAAGATGTTCAATCATTGGAGAAGAAATTAAAAGTCATAAATCATTAATCAGTTGGTTTATTTCCAATAAAAAAGGTTCTAGTTTAAATGGATTTGTGAATCATGAATGGAATGGGGTAACGACTAAAGCATTCGCAAAAATAATATATACTATTATTAAATCAAAAGTAAAATTACCCAATATGATTCATATTGTGCCAAAGAATAAAGTTACGAAATACAAACTTTTAGAAATATTAAATAGAAAATTTAAAAAAAATTTTAAAATTAAAAAATTTAAAAGCAATGTTTCGATTAATCGAACATTAAAAACAAAACATAATAAACTAAATTATTTAATTTGGAAAAAAACTGAATTTAAAAAGATACCAACAATAGAGAGAATGATATTGGAAATTTGATGAAAATTCTCACAATACTTGGCACAAGGCCAGAGATTATAAGATTATCAGAGATAATAAAAAAAATAGATAAAAAATATAATCAAAAAATTGTTCATACTGGTCAAAATTTTGATTATGAATTAGATAAGATTTTTTTTAAAAACTTTAATTTAAGAAAGCCTGATTATTACTTGAGGGCGACGGGGTCTTTTGCAAAACAACTAGCAATAATTTCATCTAAATTAGAAATGATAATAGCAAAAGAAAAGCCAGATAAATTTTTAGTTTTAGGAGATACGAATAGTAGTTTAGGTGCAATTGTTTCAAGAAGATTAGGTCTTAAAATTTATCATATGGAGGCAGGAAATAGATGTTACAATCCAAAAAGTCCAGAAGAAATAAATAGAAAAATAATAGATCATGTAAGTCAAATATTACTTCCTTATACCAGAGGAAGCGCCTTAAATTTAAAAAAAGAAGGAATTAAATCAAGGAATATAATTGTGACAGGAAATCCTATAAATGAAATAATTTTTAAAAATAGAAAAAAAATTAATCAATCAAAAATTTTAGATAAATTAAAGTTACATAAAAAAAATTACTTTGTCTTAACATTACATAGAGAAGAAAACGTTGACGATTTAGAAAAACTCAAAAGTTTCATCAATATTTTGAATTCTGTGATTATAAAATATGAAACTACAATTGTTTGGCCAATACATCCAAGAACACGATTAAAGTTGAAGAATGTGAATTTAAAAATAAGCAATAAGATAAGATTAATAAAGCCTTTAGGTTTTTTTGATTTTACATATTTAGAAAAAAACTCGAAATGTATATTTACTGATAGTGGGACAGTTCAGGAGGAAGCGGCAATATTCAAAATACCTTGTTTGGTGGTTAGAGAAACTACAGAGAGACCCGAAACAGTTAAATCTGGATCTGCTAAAATGGTTCACAATAATTATTCAAAAATAAAAAAAGCACTTAATTTTTTTTTAAACCATAAACACAAAACAAAAATTATACCCGAGTATAATGTAAAAAACGTAAGTTCTAAAATTTTAGATATATTAAAAAAATATTAAAAATTTAATGAAGAATATTAACTTTAACGTACAATCTTTATTACAAATTTTACTATTATTATTGCCTGTTTTAATTTTATCAGGACCTCTATTGAGTGATTTACTAGTAACGATTATAGCTATTTATTTTATTTTTAAATTAAGAGTAATTCTTTCTGACAAACAGATAAATTATTTTTTTTTCTTTTTTATAAGTTTTTATATTTTAATAAACATAAGTACATTTTTAAGTATTTATATAAATTTAAATTTAAATTCTATTTTCTATTTTAGATTTATTTTTTTTTCATTTTGTTTTATTTTTTTAATTCAAGATCCAAAATTTTTTTTTAAATATTTATCTATAATATTAAGCTGTATCTTTTTGGTCTTGTTATTCGATGGATTGAGTGAATTGTTTTTTAAAAAAAATATTTTAAATTATGATAATAAAATCAATAACAGGGTTTCGTCATTATTTAAGGACGAATTGATATTAGGATCTTTTTCGGTAAGACTAATGCCAATTTTATTAGGATCATTGATTTTCTTTTTGAAACCAAAAACAAAATACTATGACTATATTATTGCTTTTTTCTATTTAGTTACTTTTAGTTTAATTTTATTATCAGGCGAAAGAACTTCGTTGCTTCTTTTTTTTGCATTTTCGTTATTCATATTTATTTTTTGGAAAACAAAAAAAGTTTTTACATTTTATATAATATTACTTATACCAGTTATTCTATTATTCTTTTTTTCAGAGACTTTTAAAAATAGATTTATTATAGAACCATTAATTCAAACTAATTTAATTAGCCAAAATACTTTTGAGAAAAAGAATTTAATCGGAAAAAAAGACTTTAAATATCCAGATTATACAAAAAAGAATAATATTTTTTTTTTTAGTATACATCATCATAGACATTACTTATCAGCATGGAAAATATTTAAAGACAACTTGGTAATAGGTGCTGGACCCAAAAGTTTTAGAGTTACTTGTAAAGAGCAAAAATATAGGGTTTATATTTTTGACGAGTGGAAAGTAAATGACCTAATCATTGAAAATTGGTCTTTAAACAATGGCTTTGGAAATTACAATTATTTAGATTTAGAGGCACAAAATCATTTAGATAAATTATTTGCTGGTGATAATGTCTCATTTGGTTATCTAAAATTAGTTAATGCTGATCAAGCGTGCTCAACACATCCTCATAATACTCATATACAAATTCTTTCAGAATTGGGTTTAATTGGCTATATTTTTTTACTAATTATGATTTTTTTAATTTTATTTTTGGCAATTAAAATTAAATCAGGCAAATTATATTTTAACGATCAAAAATTAACTGATTTATCAATTTTCCTTTTAGGTGGTTGCTTTATGAATCTATGGATTTTATCACCAAGTGGTAATTTTTTTAATAATTGGCTTTCAATTCTATATTATCTACCGTTAGGTTTGTTATTGTATTGTTTAAGTCAAAGACAAAAAAAAAAATGAAATTAGATAAAAATTATTTTTATTCTCTAAATAATAGAAAGTATTTAATAAGCATTTTGTTAATTGCATTTTTATTGCATTTAGTCACCATTAATTATCAACCTGTTAATGATGAATTTATTTTTTTTAAAGGAGCTGACTTTATTTTCACCTTAGAAAAAAAAATTGTAAATATATTTTATCAATATAATGCAAACACCTTAGGTTTTTCATATATTATTGCTTTTTTTAAGTTGATATTTCCATTTTTAGAAACTTCTCAAATATCAAAATTATTGTCATTTTTAAGTTTATTTTTTTTTACTTTCTCAATAACAAAAATTTATATTTTATATAAACCTAAAATAAGTTTTAAATTTTTTATTTTATTTGTTTTGTTGAATCCTTTAATTTGGAATTACTCTTTTAGAGGAGTACCAGATGCTTTCTCAGCAAGCTTATGTTTATTTGCTGTTTCAAATTTTCTATATTATACAAATTTAAAACTTAAATATTTATATATTTTAATTTTTTCCCTAGGTGTGATCATAAAACCATTTAATGGAATTTTATTATTAATTATCATTTATTCTCATTTTTTTTCAAAAAGGAAAATCAAATTTTCTACTTGTTATTATTCTTTAATTTTATAGTGATTTCATATTTTATATTTAATTATTATTTTTTTGGTTTTTTAATTACTCCACCTTCTTTTTCTGAAATTTTCGAACCAAGTACAAAAGTTTATCTTGTCACTTTTATTTCTTATCTTGGATTTATATTTTTCTTATCTTATCCTTTTTTTTTAAAAACAATATTTTTATATTTTTCAGAAAGTTATACTAAGAACATTTTATTTTATTTACTTATTATCTTATTATGCATTTATATTTCTCAAAATTTTGATTTTAAATTGACCGAAATGAATTTTGGTTTTATTTCAGCCTTTATTGATGACAGGATTTTTGAAGTTGTAATTCTATTTAATAGTTTTCTCTTTATATTTTTAACTTGGTTGATTTTGAGAGGGAATAATAAAACAAAATTGTTAATCCTGATTATATCCACTTTAGTATTTGTATTAATTATGTCTTTTACTCATTCAGCTCAAAGATATTTAATGATTTTAGTTCCTTTAATTTATGTTTTTTTTATTAGACACAAAATTAGTCTATTTTCAAGATTATCAACTCTTTCGCTATATATTATGATAAATTTGATGATATTTGGTAATTTCTACAATAATAACAAAGCTATAAATGAAATAATTTCATATTTAAATAATAATAATATCTTAGAAGATACTCATCCGGGGTACATTGGACAACATGCTTTAAATAATTTTACTGAGTTTCATAGCGGAAACAAAGTTATAAAAAAATCAAAGATATTTGAAAATAAACTTTATAAAGTTGTAGATAATATTTCTGATAGAAATATAATTTTGTATGAGGCACACAGTAATTTTCTTTTTTTAAAAAGAAAGCTATTTGTTATTAAAAATTTATGATAATAAAAATATAATTTAAATTTAATCGAAATTTATCTATGAAAAAAAATCAAAATGAAAAGTTACTTTGGGACTGGTACAATGGCCTTCTTTTAAGTGGTGATGTTAGTAGAATAAGAAAGCTTATAGTGAGATATGAGTTATTTAAAAAATCATTGAAAGTTCCTGGTGATATAATTGAATGTGGTGTTTTCAAGGGAGTTGGATTAATGTATTGGTTAAAACTTCTTAAAATTTTTGCATACGGGGAAGACAAAAGAGTAATTGGATTTGATACATTTTCAAAATTTTCTTCTCAATTACAAAGTTATGAAAAAAATTCCGCAAAAAGATATATTAAAGAGTCAAACTTTAAAGGAATTGATCATAAAAAGTTATCTTCTCAAATAAAAAAAAATGGTTTTGAAAATTGTATTTTAGTTAAAGGAGAAGTTAAAAACACAATTAAAAATTTTTTATCAAAAAATAGAGGATTAAGAATTTCATTACTAAATATTGATTTTGATACTTATGCTGGAACTAAAACTGTTTTAGAAAAACTATATAATAGGGTGAGTAGAGGAGGAATTATAGTTTTAGATGAATATGGGAAATCAGGATGGGGAGAAAGTGATGCTGTTGACGAATTTTTTAAGAGAAAAAAAAATAAAATACATTCTGTAAGATATTCAGGTCAACCAACTGCTTACATAATTAAAGAATGAAACTCTCAAAATTATAAAAACAAATTGTGTGATTATTCAAAAAATCTTAATAATTAAGGTATAAATTATTTATTATGAAAATGAAAGCGATCAAAAATCCAATATGGCAGGAGCTTAAAGACTGCAAATTAATTTCCGACACTAATTTGATTAAAATAAATAATAATACTAGAGATAAAAAAATAAAAGTATTACAAGATAAAAAATCTAAAGTAATTTTTTTAGAAAAATATTTTACAAACACAGACTATTATTCCACTTTAAAAAATTATAATGATCTTAGAAAAGTTTCTGAAAAGTCAAAAAGAAAAATTGCAAACGTTAAAACTTCACTTGGAAATATTAAAACTCCTATAATTGAAGATGATTTAAGAAGAGCAAAACAATTTAGTAAACTTTTAAAAAATAAAGATGTACTTGATTTTGGATGTGGTTGGGGTGGTTTTTTAAAGATAATTAAAAATGCTAAATCTATTAGCGGTATCGAGCTTAGTAACCAGGAAATGAATTACATAAAAAAAAAGTTAAAAAGAATTGAAATATCAAACAATATCAACTCTTTTTCTAAAAAATTTGACGTCATCACATTATTTCACGTCTTAGAGCATATTCCTTATCAAATTAAAACTTTAAAGTTATTGAAATCTAAACTAAAAAAAAAGGGAAAGATAATAATAGAAGTTCCTCATGCTGAAGATTTTTTAATACTTCAAGATAATTTAAAAGAGTTTAAAAATTTTACTTTTTGGAGTGAACATCTAGTACTTCATACTTATAAATCTCTAAAAACTATTTTACATAAATCTGGTTTTAAAAAAGTTAGTATTTCTTTCTACCAAAGACATGATTTTTCCAATCATTTAGGCTGGTTTTTAGAAAGAGAGCCCAATCGAAATAAAAAATTTAAACAAATAATTAATGATAGATTAAATAAATGTTATATTGAAAATCTAGTACGTTTGGGGCAAACAGATACATTAATAGCGATAGCACAGTAAGTAAAAAATTTAAATGCAAATAATATTTTATCTAATAATAATTATATTAAATTTTTTATTTTTTCTTAATCTTAATAAAATAAGTAATTTATTAAATATTTATGATTTACCTGATTTTAAAAGGAAAATACACAAAGTAAAAATCCCTCAAATAGGTGGAATAATATTTTTTTTAAATTTTTTTTTATATTTATTATTTGACAGGTTTTATTTTAATGAATTACAAAAATTATCATATTATGTAATATTTTTTTCATCATTATCAATTTTTTTAATAGGAATATTTGATGATAAATATAATATAAATGCAAAGTTAAAAGGAATTTTATTTATTATAATTTTTTTCCTTACAATTTTTTTTGAAAGAAATCTTTCAATAAATAATTTAATCTTCTCAATTAATGAAGTTACAATTAATACAAAATCATTTTCAATACTTTTTACTATAGTCTGTTTATTTCTTTTTGTGAATGCTTTTAATATGTTTGATGGAATAAATGGTCAAATTGGAATTTATCTAATCATTATTTTTTTTTATTTGATTTATAAAAATCTATATATAAATTTTTCAATTTGCATTATTATCTCTTTATTATTTTTTCTTTATTATAATTTAAAAGGCAAAATATTTATTGGAGATAATGGAAGTTTATTCATATCATTTTTATTTGCTATATTAATTATTAATACAAATAATCAAAATTTTAATATTTATGCTGATGAAATATTTATTTTAATGATGCTTCCAGGTATTGATATGGCAAGATTGTTTATTGAGAGAATATATAATAGAAAAAATCCTTTAAAAGCAGATAATAATCATCTACATCATATTTTATATAGTCAAAAGTTTAAACATTTTCCACTTTTAGTAAATTCATGTCTTATATTTTTTCCAATTATTGCCTTTAGTTTGGGTGTAAATGCTTTTTTAATTATAATGGTATTTTTAGCTATTTATTTTACAATAATTTTATTCACTAAAAAAAAAATATAAATTAAAATATTTTATTTTCAAAATATTTTAATCCTCGTTCTATTCCTTCCTCAAGAGTAATTCTTGCTCTAAAACCTAATTTTCTTTGTTTATATGTTGAGCCAGCCCTAGCAAATACTCCAACTGGTTTTGATTTTTGGGTAATTATTTTAAAATCATTACCAGAAATTTTTCTTCCAATTTTCAAAAAATCAATAAAACTAGTAAAATTACCAGTTGAGAGATTGATAGCACTTGCATCATTTATTTTATCCATTGTTTTAATAACTCCTCTCACACAATCGTCTATGTGTATGAAATCTCTCATTTGTTTACCATCTCCCCACACACGAACAGTTTTTCTTTTTTTAGAATTAATGATATTTTTACATAAATTTGGAAAGGGATAATTAACATCTTGATCCTCGCCATAACCAGAAAAAGGCCTATAACATACAGAATTAAGTCCATAATTTTTAAAGGCAATCTTGGCCAAATATTCTCCAGTTAATTTTGACCATCCATAAGTATAATCAGGAACTCCCAACACGTTATTAAAATTTATGTCTTCCTCTTTTAACAGTCTATAATTTTTTTTTGTTTGAAGATTTAGTGGATAGCTCGCACTAGAACTAAAATAAAGAACTTTTTTTGGTTTTGAATCAATACACCACTCCCAAAATTTACTATCAATAGTTAAGTCTTGAGCAACTGCTAAAGGATAATTTTCTATCATTTCTCTTCCACCTACTATTGCAGCAAGATGCAAAACATAATCAAACTTTTTTTTTTTTATTATGAATAAACCATTCAGTACAATCCATTTTAATAAATTTAAAATTTTTATAATCATAAGGATCATATAGAGGCCATTTTTTTTGAGGATTTATAGCCCCGGTAAATTTTTGAAGATTGTCGACACCAACTACCTCAAAATTTTTATCAAGAAAATACTTACAAAAATGTCTTCCAACAAATCCAGCTACTCCAGTTATAAGGACTCTTTTCATTTATTTAAAATTTTTTGATAAAGTTGAAATGCTTCCCACGATTTTTTTGGAAGAAATTTTCTAATATTATTTGGATTTTTTTTTATTTCCTCTATAAGTTTTAAATTATTTTCATAACCTATATATTCTTTAATCATGTCTTTAGTAAGATCATGTATATTTCGTAATTGATATACAGATGGTTTATTATACACAACTTTGAAACCTTTAGCCTCGACATAATATGAGGCCCAAATATCATCCATTCTACCTATATGTGGGAATAAAAAATAATGTTTTATTACTCTTCTTTTTAAATAAGTATTTTGTGAATTAAATGGTGAAAATTTATTCGAAGTAAATGGAAATATTGAATTTTTAAATCTGCATTCGGGAGAATGTTCCATTCTGCATATAGCATCTATATCTGGATCTCCATTCCAAAAATCAGCCTGTACATCAAAATTATCATTAACTTTTTTTATTTTATCTAATTTATTTTTATTTTTAAGTATTTGTAATGGGAACCCTCTATGCCACAAATGATTATAATTTGTAACAGACAATGGATCAAAGGCATGTTGTTTGGTTATAAATTTTTTAATTACTACTTTCTTATTGATAAGTAAATTTTTACCCCAGTTAGATAAAGGAATATTATCGTCATCTATAGTTGCAATTAAATCCGCACCTTCTTTATACGCCGCGATCATTGCAAAGTTTCTTCTTTGAATACAGTTCCATCCAATTAAATTAGATAGTTTTTTACTCATTTTTTCTTGATCTTTTGGTTTTAAATAAAGTCCATTTTTAAGCTTATAATTAGAGGGAGTTTTTAAATCACCAGCAACAATTAATTTCCAATCATGTAGACTGTCAAATTTTTTAATAGCTTCTGTTGGTGCATTAATTGTTGTTGTAATTATATATTTATTCATCATTTATTAGTTGTAACTGAATATTTATAGAAATTAATACCAAAAATTTTTAAATTAGATGAATACATAGTATTATCTTTGTAATAAGTGATTTTATATTTTGAAGATATTAACTTTACAGCATTATTAATATTTTCAGTACACTTCAAATTAGCTTCCTCAATTTCTCTTAGATAACAATTATTATACATATGATAAACATTAGGCATCATGACCCCAGGATTTGTGTGCTCTAATATGTTTTCTTTCTTTAAATATGCTAATATTTGCTGAGTAGATTTTCCAGTAATATAATAGTTAAAAAGTAAAAAAAAGTTAATAAAAGTATACAAAACCAATGTACCAAATATGATTTTTTTTGGTTGGATCACATTAAAAAGGAATAATAAAAAAAATGGCAATGGTAATATAAGATATCTTTGTGCAGCTTTAATGAAAGATAACATTATTAAATAAACCAAAATAGTAATAATGATTACTAAATATTCATTATATTTTTTTTTACTAAATTTATTATTTTTTTTAAAAGAGATTAATAAAATGAAAAACGAAAAGAATCCAAACAATATAATTGTTTTATATAAATTATTTGGAATATATTTTTGCAAAGGCCCCAAATCAAGTTCAGAGGAAATAAATAAAAAATTTTGAAAATAAATGCAAAAAAGAATTATTAAAATTATTGATGATAAAATTTTAAAATTGAATTTTTTTACAATATTTAGATAAAAAATAATAGAAAATGGGAAAGTAATTAGTATTAAATATCCTATATAAAAAATTAGATTATTTAATACCCAAAAAAAATCTCTACGAGGGTCATTTCCGATAATTGCGATTTGTAAATCTTCATTTTTTGGAGCGAATAAAAAACCCAGGTGCTTATATATTGTTAAGTGAAAAATTATAAAAGGAATTAAAATTAATAAAAAAATATAAATCATTTGTAAATTTAGAATTATTTTTTTTTTATTTTTGTTAAAGTAGTGAAAAAATATTGGTATAAGTAAAATTAAATTATAAGATTTAATTATTGTCGAAATTCCAAGAAGAAAACTATTTAAATAAATTGATTTAGAATTATTTGAAATTAGAATATTTGAAAAAAAATATATTGCCACTGAATATGCGAATAAATCATTGAAACTTCTGAAACCATAATTCCATATAATACAATTAAATAAGACTATGAATAAAAATAAATTTTTATTATTTATAAAATTGTAAAATTTTAAAATATTAATAATTCCCAAACTTAAAAAAATATAACTAGAAGCAGATATTAATTTGATAGACTGATAACCATCTAAAAATGGAAAAAGTATATTTAATGAAGAACCTAGAAATGAAAATAAATAAGTATTAAATTGTTTGTTATAATAAGCGTTAAGATATTTAATTTTATCATTAGAGTCAAAAAAATTTGCAAAAGCCCCATAACCACCCTCAAAATTAGTGGGATGAAAATTCAATGAAATTAAGTGAAATACAAAACTAAAACATACTATAAAGATAGTTGATTTTATATATTTATTAACTTTAATCATTCAGGTTTTTTGTTTAGGTTTGTTAAAGCTATATTTAATTATGAATAAATTATAATATCTTAATACTGATAGAGGTTATAATCAACATTTGTCTAACATTTTCGAAGATTATCTTAGGGATTTTGGTCTTAGAAAAAAAATATTAAAAAAAGATAATTTGTAAAAACTCAATTAGAAATTTATAGTTACCACAAGTATTAAAAATTATTATTTAATTAAAAACTTAGGAGGAAGCACTGCTTTTATACAAAATAAAAATTTTTATTTTAAGAATTCTTGGTTACGATAAGCCACTAAGAGTAGCAGCTTTAAAGTATTTAAGCTTAAAATTTAAAACCTTTAGACCGCATTATGAGACCATCCTTCTAGAAAGTGTGCTTGAGGCAAAAAAAATTGGCTATAAATCTGTATCAATTTTGGAACTAGGGGTTGCCGGTGGTAATGGCATTATTGCTTTAGAAAAATATAAAGAAAATATACAAAAATTAACAAATATTGAAATTAACATATTTGGTTTTGATACTGGTGAAGGCTTACCTGAA
>MDTG01025765.1_pt1 | contig 16374 bp, 15 predicted proteins | sample 811421 | NCBI WGS metagenome assembly MDTG01 (sample SAMN05326645, study PRJNA326480) | marine metagenome | isolation source: seawater | place: Pacific Ocean: South East | collected 2011
ATCTACAAAATCATTAAGTTGAAATTTTTTGGGAAGTTCTCCATATAATAGAAGGTAACAAACTTCCATAAAGTTTGATTTTTCTGCAAGTTGATCAATCGAATAACCTCTGTAGAGTAGTTCACCTTTTTCTCCATCAATGTAAGTAATTTCGCTTTCACAAGAAGCTGTGGAAGTAAACCCAGGATCAAAAGTAAAGGTATCTGATAAAGAATATAATTTTCTTATATCAATAACATCCGGTCCAATTGTTCCGGAAATAACTGGCAAATCAAGCTTTTCTTTACCTATATTTATTGAAGCAGAAGTAATTTTTTTATTCATTTAGATTCCATTTGTTAAGTGAAAATCAAAATTTACAAATTTTGAAATTTTTTTAATCTTTTCAAAGTTTCGTTTTTACCTAGAATTGACATTACAAAATCTATACTTGGAGAATTGGAAACCCCAGTTAAAATTATTCTTAGAGGTTGTGCTATTTCTACAAATTTAATATTTTCTCTAGAAACGAAATTTTTTAAGCAATTACCTAGGTTATCAATATCCCAACTAATACTTGAAACTTCGATAGTGAACATATGTACTAATTTTAGATTATGTGTGTCAAGAATTATTTTCTCTTTGTTAGATAATTTTATAGGGTCTTTTTTTAAAAAAAAGTTACAATTATTTAAAATTTCTTTGTAAGATGAAAACTTGCCTTTAAAATAGGGGATAGCTTTTTTTAAATTTTCAATATCAACATCATCAATTTTTTTTAATAAATGATTTTTAGAGTAAGATTTTAATTCATTTAAAAGATATTTTTCATCTTTATCTTTTAAGTGAAATTTTGACACATTTTTGAGCTTTTTATCATCAATTCTGGCTGGACTTTTACCGATTGAATCAAGATTAAATAAATCTATTGCCTCTTTTAAAGTAAAAAACTCTTTGTTGGAGTAACTCCATCCTAATCTTAAAAGATAATTTATAACAGCGCTAGGATCATATCCCTCATTAATAAAATCAACTAACCCAAAATTACCATCCCTTTTTGATAATTTTTTTCCTTCATGGCTGTGAATTAAAGGTAAATGACAAAATATAGGTATATTCCATTCAAGAGATTTATATATGGTACATTGCTTCACAGTATTAGTGAGATGATCATCACCTCTAATGACATGAGATATTTGATAATCATAATCATCAACTACTACTGCCAAGTTATAAGTAGGAGTGCCATCAGATCTAACAAGAATTAAATCTTCAATTTCATTAAAAGACCAAGAAATTTTACCTTTTGCTTTATCAAAAATATCTATTTTACCATTTTCTGGTGTTTTAAGTCTAATAACATATGGCTCTGATTCATTAATTTCACTAATTTTATTTCTCCATGGTGATTTAAAGAACCTATTATTTCCTTGATTTTTTTTAAAAACTTCAATTTCATCTTTTTTAGAATAGCATTTATAAGCTAAATTTTTTTCTAACAATTTGTTAGCTACTTCTAAATGTCTTTTTCTTCGAGATTTTTGACTAACTATTTCTCCATCCCAATTTAAATTAAGCCACTTTAATCCATTAATAATTGATTTACTTGATGTACTATTAGATCTAACCAAATCTGTATCTTCAATACGCAATAAAAATTGTCCTTTTTCTTTTTTTGCAAATAACCAATTAAAAAGTGCCGTTCTTGCACCTCCAATATGAAGAAACCCTGTAGGTGAGGGAGCAAAACGTGTTTTTACAATGTTTTTGTCCATTTTATCATCTTTAATTGAAATATTTTTAAATAAAATTTTTAATAGGTTCTGTTTAGTTATAATATCTAAAAAGTCCTACAAGTTTTCCTTGGATTTGAATTTCATTCTCTGAATAAATTTGGGTTTCATAATTTATATTTGCAGGCTCTAAAAGTATTTTATTATTTTCAATTTTTAATTTCTTTAATGTTGCTTCCTCATTTTTAATTAATGCGACTACAATATCTCCATTATTAGCAATTATTTGTTTTTTTATAAGAACAGTATCATTATGATTTATTCCTGCATCTATCATCGAGTCTCCTTCAACTTTAAGAGCGTAATGTTCTCCTTTTCCATAAAAGGATGAGGGTATATCTATATTATCAAGTTTATTTTGTATAGCTTCAATTGGCGATCCAGCTGCAATTTTGCCTAATAATGGAATTTTTTTTGAATTTAAGTCTTTTGAAAAATCGAACTCGCTGGATTTATTAATCTTTTTGATATTTTGTTTTTTTTGGGTTGTCGGTGTTTTGATTATTTCAATAGCTCTTGCTTTATTTGCTAATTTTCTTATGTAACCCCTTTCTTCTAGAGAATTAATCAATCTATGAATGCTAGATTTAGACTTTAGACTTAAAGCTTCTCGCATTTCATCAAAAGAAGGTGTTATATGATTTCTATCAGTTGATTGTTTTATAAAAACCAGTAAATCAAATTGTTTCTGAGTTAACATCGTAAATTATCCTTTACTTTGTTCTATCATTGTTCTCAAGCATATGTCAATAATTCTTTATTATTCTTATAATTTTAACTTTTTCACCTTTTAAATTTTTTCTTTCATTTCTTTTTTTTATTATTAAACAGTTTGCTCTGTTTAGTTCATTTATTAGGAAACTGTCTTGATTTTTCCTTGGTTTTACAAATATAGTATTTTTAATTTTTTTGAAGTTTGCTCTAATATAATGAGTTCTATTACCATTTGATTCAAGATCTCTTGTAAGAGTTGCATCTATTCTAATTTGCCTTTTAAAAGGTAATCCTAACATTTTTTCAATAACAGGTTTTATTAATATTTGTGAACAAATTAAAGCTGAAACTGGATTCCCTGGCAATCCAATAAGAGGTACATTATTTAATTTACCTGCAAAAACAGGTTTTCCAGGTCTCATTGAAATTTTAAAAAACTTTAATTTAAATTTTAAATTATTTAAACTTTCTCTGATTAAGTCATATTTTCCTTCTGATGCGCCACCAACAGTAATAACTAGGTCATATTTTTTTAAGCTTATAAATAAGTTTTGGATATCTCTTTTATCATCCTTGAGTATTGGTAGAATAAAAGCTTTACCTCCAAAATCTTCGATAAGTCCTTTTAATCCATATGTTACAGAAGAATAAACTTGATCATCTCTTTTTTTATTTCCTGGTATAACTAGCTCGTTACCTGTACTAATGATTGCAATATTGGGCTTTATAAAAACTGGTATTTTACTGTAGTTCATTGAAGCCAATAAAGTTTGAGTGAAAGGTGTAATTATTTTTGAAGGTTTTATATAAAAACTTTTATCAAAATCGGTTCCTTTAAAGCGGATATAATCTTCATTATCAAATTTATCTCGAATAATAATATTGTTATTATCTTTAATAACGTCTTCTTGAATTATAATGGAATTTGCTCCTTTAGGAACAACTGCGCCAGTGAAAATATGGACGCATTCTCCACTTTTTATAATACCTTTAAACTTTTTTCCAGCTGAAGACTCTCCAATTATTTCAAGTTTTTTTCGCGGAATTTTATCATTTTTATTTACAGCATAGCCATCCATTGCTGAGATATTTTGTGAAGGATGTGTAGATTTCGATTTTAAATATTTTGAAATAACCCTTCCTTTGGAGTCAATTAAGTTGACTTCTTCTGATTTCATTTTTTTTGTTAATGATAAAAGTTGATTTATTGCTTCTAGGGTTTTAAGCATTAAGTTTTCCTTTTTTATTTATTTAAAAAAGTTCCTGTTTTGCCTCCATCTTTAAAAGTTAGGTGAATTTCAGAGATGATTGCACTTTTATCTATTGATTTTATCATGTCATATAATGTTAATGAAGCAATTGAAACAGCAGTAAGTGCTTCCATTTCAACTCCTGTTTTATTAGTTGTTTTTACTTCTGACTTAATTTCAATTTTTCCTTTTTCTTTATTAGTTATAAAGTTTAACTTAATAGAACTTAAATTAATCTGATGACATAATGGAATAAGATTATGTGTATTTTTAGCTGCCATTATACCGCTAATTCTAGCAACTTCAAAAATATTTCCTTTTTTTATATTTTTTTTTTCAATTTGTTCAAAAGTATTTTCACTTATAAAAATTGATCCTACAGCTCTTGCAACTCTCGCCGTATCTTTCTTTTTTGAAACATCAACCATTTTTGTTTCACCTTTTTCATTAATATGCGAAAGTTTTGACATTTAAAAGTTTCCTAATATTTCTCTTGTTGCATTTAAAATATTTTTTTCTTTCATTAAACTTTCTCCTATTAGAAAGCTTTTAACATTTACCTTCTTCATTCGTAAAAGATCTGAGTGTTTACTAAAACCAGACTCAGATACAACGAGATAATTTTCTGGAATTTCTTTAACAATATTTTCTGTAACCTTTAAATCTGTATTGAAATTAACTAAGTTTCTATTGTTAATACCAATAAATTTTGATTTCATTTTAAGAGCTCTCTCTAACTCACTAAAATTATGTATTTCTATTAAAACTTCCATTTTTAAATCTATTGCCACACTTTCAAGTTCTCTAGCAAGCTCATCATCAACTGCGGCAAGGATAATTAATATACAATCAGCTCCTAATGCTCTTGATTGAAATATTTGAAAAACATCAAAAATAAAATCTTTTCTCAAGATAGGAAGATTTGTTATTGATCTTGCAAAACTTAAATATTCTTTTTTACCTTGAAAACTTTTTTCATCTGTAAGAATTGAAAGACAAGCTGCTCCACCTTTTTCATAAGAGGATATTATCTCTTCAACATTAAAATTTTCTCTTATTAAACCTTTTGAGGGAGATGCTTTTTTAATTTCTGCAATTAAACCAAATCCTATTTCTTCTGCTTTTTTTAATTTTTGTGTAAACCCTTTTACGTCTGATTGTTTTTTAATCATTAAATCAAAATCAACCATATTGAATTTTTTTTTCTCTTCTTTTATTTCTTCTAATTTGTATCTTTTGATTTTTTTTAATATATTTTCACTGGTCATAATTTTCCCTAAAACTTGATGCTATCTTTAATGAATTCAACGCCTTTCCACTATCAATTGAGTTTTTTGACATTTCTACACCTTCATGCAAAGTTTTAACCTTTCCCGAAATATATAATGCGGATGATGAATTCATTATTACTGAGTCTCTATAAGATGATATTTCCCCGTTTAACAGATTTCTAATTTGTTGAGCATTATATTTTGGATCTTTCCCTTTAATGTTATCTAAAGGAGATAAAGGAAGACCAAAGTCTTCTGGTTTTAATATAAATTCTTTAATTAAATTATTTTTTAATTCTATTACTTTTGTTGGTCCAGAGATTGAAATCTCATCGGTTCCATCTAAACCATATACTAGCCAAGCACTTTCACAATTCAGATTTTTTAGAGTATGGATCATTGGTTTTAATAACTTTTCATCATAACAACCAGTGAGCTGATATTTAACATTTGCAGGATTTGCTAATGGACCAAGAATATTAAAAATGGTCCTAATACCAATGGATTTTCTAGTCGGCATTACATTTTTCATAGCAGGATGATGATTTGGTGCCATCATAAAACCTATTCCTGATTTTAAAATTGACTCAGAAATTTTTTTAGGTTTTAGATTTAAAGGAATTCCAAGAATTTCAAGTACATCAGCCGATCCTGATTGAGATGATAAGTTTCTATTTCCATGTTTTGCAACTGGCATTCCACAACCTGCTACGACTAAAGAAGAAGCCGTTGAAATGTTAAGCGTACTTTTTCCATCACCACCTGTTCCAACTATATCAATAGCTTCAAAAGTTAGATTTACCTTAATACAATGTTTTTTTAATATTTCAACACCTGCAGTTATTTCCTCTATAGTTTCTTCTCTAATTTTCATTGCAACAAGAATTGCCGCAATTTGTGACTCAGTTGCATTTCCAGAAATTATTTCTTCAAAAACTTTTTTTGCTTCATAAATATTAAGATTTTTTTCTATAATTTTTGGTATTATATTTTTTAAAAAAGAACTCATATTAATATTCCAAAAAATTTTTAAAAATTGAATGTCCATACTCAGTTGCAATTGATTCTGGATGAAATTGAACTCCAAAAATTGGAGCATATTTATGATTTACACCCATTATAACTCCATCTTCGGTATGGGCAGTAATTTCTAAATCATCTGGAAATGTTTCTTTTTCGATAATTAATGAATGATATCTAGTTGCTAAAAATGGGTTTGGCATTTTTTTAAATATTTCTTTTTCATTATGTAGAATTTTACTTACTTTGCCGTGATAAATTTTTTTTGAAATGGTGATCTTACCTCCAAAAGCAACACCAATAGCTTGATGGCCTAAACAAACACCTAATAAGGGTAATTTTCTAGTAAAGCATTCTTTAATTAAGTCTATGCTTATTCCCGCATTTTGGGGAATTGATGGTCCTGGAGAAATAATAATACCCTTTGGTGAAATTTTTTCAAAAATTTGTTCTATTTTTAATTCATCATTTCTTTTTACAAATACTTTCTGTCCTAACTCTCCTAAATATTGAGAAATATTATATGTAAAACTATCATAGTTATCGATTAATAAATACATGATTACCTTTTTATACTTGAATATCAATATTAATTAACAATATTGTAAATACATAATGTAAAATTTAAAAGAGTTAAAGTTTATGTCTGAAATGTTGAATAGCTTTTCAAAAGGTTTTTTAATAGGTTCTTTAGTATGGTTAACAATAATTATTCTCAATATTGTTTATAAAGATATAAATAATACTGATAAAGAAAATATTGAAAAAGAAATTTTTTTTGAAAATTCAATAGATAATTAAGTGACTGTTATTTTAAAAATTGTAAGCCTCTTTTACTGCAGAAATTAAAGCAAGTGATTTGTTTATAGTTTCCTGATATTCTTTTTCTGGATCACTATCAAATACTACTCCACCTCCTGCTTGAATATGTAACTCCTTGTTTTTTATAATTCCTGTTCTTAATGCTATGCATATATCCATATCACCATTAGCTGAAAAATACCCAACACCTCCTCCATAAACACCTCTTTTATCATTTTCAAGCTCTTCTATGATTTGCATAGCCCTAATTTTTGGAGCTCCAGAAACTGTTCCTGCTGGAAGTCCAGATAAAAGGGCAGATAAATTGTCATGTTCTGAAGATAACTCTCCTTCAACATTTGAAACAATATGCATTACATGACTATACTTCTCAATTACAAATTTTTCGGTTGGAAGAACAGATCCTATTTTTGATACTTTCCCCACATCATTTCTTCCAAGATCAAGAAGCATTAGATGTTCAGCCAATTCTTTTTTATCATTCAATAAATCTTTCTCAAAAAAATTATCCTCTTCAGTGTTTCTACCTCTTGGTCTCGTTCCAGCGATTGGTCTTATTGTTACTTTACGATCTTTAACTTTTACCAAAATTTCAGGACTTGCTCCAATAATTTGAAAATTTCCAAAATTGAAAAAAAACATGTAGGGAGAGGGATTAGTTCTTCTCAAAGCTCTGTAAAGGTAAAAAGGATGAATTTCAAAAGGAACTTTCCATCTTTGGCTAGGTACTACTTGAAATATTTCTCCTTTTTTAATGTAATTTTTTGCTTTTTCAACAATTTTAAGATATTCTGCTTTTGAAGTATTGCATTTTATATCTATTTCTTTTTCAACATTTGAATTAATTTTCACTTTTTTAATTTTTTTTGCAATTTTTCTTTCAATATTTTCTATCTTTTTACATGTCTCTTCATAAACATTAATAGATGATTTTTTGTTTAAATTAATTTCTGAATACCAGATAGGAGAAACAATTATTATTTCATCTTTTACTCCATCAATAATTATCAAAATTGAAGGCCTCACAAAAATTGAATCTGGAAGTCTAAGTTCATCTTTATTACTCTTAGGAAGATTTTCTACTAATTTGATTATATCATATCCAATATAACCAAATAAACCAGCAGACATTTTAGGAATGTTTTCTGGGAAGTCAATTTTACTTTCACTTATAATTTTTCTTAATTCTATCAACGGAGGATTATTACAAACCTCAAAGTTAGATTTTTTTCTTTGTGCATTTCTTTTTATCTTACTTTTATTTCCTTCACATTTCCAAATTAAATCAGGTTCCATACCAATTATTGAATACCTTCCTCTAATTTCTCCTCCTGTCACAGACTCAAGAAGAAAACTATTATTTTCATTATTTGTTAGTTTTATCATTAAAGAAACTGCAGTTTCTAAATCCCCTGCAAGTCTTTTAAAAATAACTTGGTTTTTTTTATTTAAAAAATTTGTTGTAAATTCTTCTAATTCTGGTTCAATCATAACTTTATTCACTGAAATAAGTTTATTGTCTTATCTATATTCTCTTGATAAATACGAATATCAAGTTCGCTTCTAAATTTTGTCAAAATATTATCAGCTATTTCTTGTTTTATGCTTTCTGAATAAAAAGCTTCAATTTGATCGTTTAATATCTCATTAGAATTGTCTTGAATAATCTCTTCGATTTTGACAAGGCTAATTTTGTCCTTATTAATTAAAATCAATAAGTTATCTGTATCTTTTAAAGAAAAGATAAGATCATTGTTTTCTCTGTTTATATAATCTTTTTCTTCAAACCTATTCAAATCATATTCAATGATTTTATCTTTGTCTTCAAAAAAAACTTTGTTTAATTCTTTATTTTTTTCATAAGTTGATTTTAATTTTTTTGCCATTTCTAACAATTTTTTCGTTTTTTCTTGAGAAAAATAAATTTCTAAAATCTTTTCTTTTACTTCCTCGAATGTTTTTATTCTTTCTTCTTCAATTTTCAAAACTTTTAAGCTTAAAATACTTCCATCAGACAATATTTCAGTATTTGAAGGATATTTGTTTGAATTTTTAAGAAGAATTAAAAATTTTTTTTCACTAAAAAAAGTTTCACTTTTGTTATTAATATCATAATCAGTTTTGATTAATTTAAAGGGATATTTCTTAATAATTTCTTCAAAGGTTAATCCAGAAGCAATATCATCAGAAACTAAACTATTAATATCTTTCATTTTTTCAAAGCTTTTTCTAATAATAATTTATTTTTGATTTTTTCTGTAACTTCTTCTTCTTTTTTAATTTTTTTTGGATATATCTTATTAATTCTGAATATAGCTGGTCCTAATTCAGTGTCAATTGGACCCAAAACACCTATTTTTTTTTCATTAAATATCTCATTTGCTACTTTTGTTTCTAATTCTTCGAACTTTAAAACACCTAATGATACTTCAGAAGATGTTAAATTTTTATCACTAATAAGCTGTTCAAAATTAATTTTTTTATTTTTTACCTTATTTATAAAATCAAGTGCTTCTTCCTTATCTTTTAGAACTACTCTATCGATAGATCTTTTTTCTGGTATTGTGAATTCTAAAATGTTTTTTTTGTAATATGAATTAACATCATTTGAGTTAATTAAGATTTTAGAAAAAAGATCTTCTGGCTTTAAAATAATATATTCAATTTTTTTTAATTCTGGTTTAATTAAATTATTTTTATTTTGATCGTATATAGTATTAAGTATTTTTTCTGATGGTTCAGAAATAAACACTTTTTTAGAATTTTCATTAAGATTATATAATTTAACTCTTCTTTTTTCTAGTGAATATTCTTTAATTAAATTTGATACATTTTTGGGTATAATGAATTGAGCATTTAATATAGATAATAATATCTCTCTACTTACTTCGTTTCTTATTTGCTCTTCATACTCACTTTTTTTAAAATTAGCATTTTTTAGTAAGTTTTCATAAATTATGGTATCAAATTGTCCATTATCATTGAAAAAAGTATTATCATTTTTAATTTTATCAATTAAAGATCTATCACTTAATTTTATTCCTAATTCTTTATTTTTTTCATCTAGGATTGCATTTATTAATAATTTCTGCAGTGCTGACTTTGAAGCTCCCATTTGTTCAGCTTCTTTGAAGGATAAACTAGTATTAAGTTTATTAGAAATAATATTTATTTCTTGTTGTATCGCTTTTATTAAGTCCTCTGGTTTAATTTTTTGAGTACCTATTATTGCTATATTATTTTTACCTGAACCAGCAATAATGTCCTGTATTCCAAAACCAGCTAAACCTATTACTAGTATAAAAACTATTGCCCAGGCAAAGAACTTAGATGTTTTAGATTTCATAGCTGACAAAAATGTACCTCATAAATATTAATATTCTTTATAGTTAATAAATTACTTTGATAGTATCAAGAAAAGAATTATTTCTAAAAAACATACAATTCTCAAATTTTTTAATTTATTAAAAAGGAAATTCTTTGAATAGTTTAAATTTAAAATTTTCCAAAGTGAGTTTTTCCATTGGTAAAGATTATATTCTTAAAGATATAAGTTTTAATATATCCAATAATGAAAAGGTTTGCATAGTAGGTAAAAATGGATCTGGTAAAAGTACTTTGTTAAACCTTATAGCTGGAAATTTAGACTTTGATCATGGAAAAATATATAAAAGTTCTAATTTGGAAATTTCTATGCTTAAACAAAATATTGAAATAAATAAATTTGATAAAATTAAAGATTTTTTATTATTAAACGATGATAATTCAACACAAAATGATCTATATAGAATCGCAAAGAATTTTAATATAAGTTTTGAAAAAAAGATAAAGGACTGTTCTGGAGGTGAATTAAGAATATGTTCATTAGTAAAAGCTTTATCTAAAAAGTCTAATGTAATTTTGCTAGATGAGCCAACAAATCATTTAGATATTAACAGTATTGAGTGGTTAGAAGAATATTTAATTAAAATTAATAAAACAATTCTTATTATTTCTCATGATAGGAGATTTATCAATAACATATGCAAAAGAATCTTTTGGATAAATGATAGTAATTTATATGATTTTAAAACTAACTTTTATGATTTTCAAAAAAATAAAGATTTTCAATTAAAAAATAATATTGAAAAAACAAAAAAATTAAAAAAACAAATTAATAATGAAATTTCATGGTCAAAAAGAGGCGTTTCTGGAAGAAGAAAAAGAAATGTTGGAAGATTAAAAAACATTGAAATTCTTAAAAATAATTTTGCTTCTAAATTGCCCTTTGATCAAGAATTAAAAATGAATTTTTCTCAAGAAAAAAAATCTGTAAATAAGATTATAGAAGCAAAAAAGGTTAAAATATATATAGATAATAAGATTTTAATTAATGAATTTTCATGTATTATTAAAAAAGGGGATAAAATTGCTGTAATTGGAAACAATGGTTCGGGAAAAACAACTCTTATAAAAACATTAATTAAAGAATATGTTGATATTGTTGGTGAAATCAAACTTGGATCTGAATTAAAAATAGCATATTTTGACCAAAAAAGAGAAATTACAAATGAAGATATTAGTTTAAAGGATTACATAACAGAAAATTATACTATTGATGCAAAGTTAGATAATGATCAATTAATTATAAAAGGGAAACCCAGGCATATTATAGGTTATTTAAAGGGATTCCTTTTTTCTGAAAATAGAATTAATGATAAGATTTCTAATCTTTCCGGAGGAGAAAAAGCAAGACTTATGTTAGCTTCAATTATGGCAAAAGAAAGCAATTTTTTGATTTTAGATGAACCAACCAATGATTTAGATGAAGACACTTCGAATTTACTTAGAAGTTTGATAAAAAAATATTACGGTACAGTGATTTTTGTAAGTCATGACAGAGACTTTATAGATGAAATTGCTACTTCTTCAATATTTATAAATAATAAAGAATTAACTTTTCAAAATGGAGGTTATAGTTTTTTTAAAAAAAATAAAAATTACTTTGAGGAAAAGCATAACAAAAACCATAAGAACAAAACTAAAAATGTTAATATAACAAAAAAGATAACTTTTAGAAAAAAAGGTCAAAATAAATCTAATTTCTTATTAAAAGAAATTGAATTAATTACAGAAAACATCAAAAAAATAGAAGAAGTACTTCAAGATATAAATCTTTTTAAATCTAATAAAGAAAAGTTTGATCTAAATGTGAAACAGTTGGATATAAACAAAAAAAAATTAATTGAACTTGAAGATGAGTGGTATTCACAGGAACAAGAAGATTAATCAAATATCTAATTCTCTTACATTTTTTGCATTTTGCTTTATAAAATTATATCTGTTTTCTGGATTCTTACCTAATAATTGATCAACTAGTTTTTCAGTTAAGAATTTTTTTTCATCGCTGATGTTAACTTTAATTAATCTTCTTGTATTAGGATTCATAGTAGTCTCTTTAAGTTGTGACGGATTCATTTCTCCTAAACCTTTAAATCTACTTGTAAAAAATTTTTCTTTGCCATTTATATTTTTAATAATTTTATCTTTTTCCTCATCTGAATTTGCATAAAATGATTTATCTCTATTAGAAATTTTATAAAGAGGAGGAACAGCTAAAAATAAAAAGCCTTTTTCAACCAAATCTTTCATCTGAGTATAAAAAAAAGCCATTAATAATGCCGCTATATGAGCTCCGTCAACGTCAGCATCAGTCATTATGATGATTTTTTCATATCTTAAATCTTCGATATTAAAGTTTTTTCCAATTTCTACTCCTAGTGCCTTGCATAGATCAACTATTTCTTGGTTCTGATTTATTTTATTAGATGAAGCACCTACAACATTTAATATTTTTCCTCGTAAAGGAAGTATTGCTTGAGTAGATCTATCCCTGGCTTGTTTTGCGCTTCCTCCAGCACTATCTCCTTCTACAATAAAAATTTCTGTTCCCACTTTTGTTTGAAGTGAACAATCAGTTAGTTTTCCCGGTAGTCTTATTTTTTTTAAAAAACTTTTTCTTAATGTTTCTTTTTCATTTTTTTTCTTAATTCTAAATTCAGCATTCTTAATTGCTAAATCTAAAATTTTGTTAGCAATTTTAGTATTGGTTGCCAACCAATTTTCAAATCTATCTTTAATTGAATTTTCTACTAACTTAGTTGCATCTAAAGTAGATAGTTTATCTTTTGTTTGTCCTACAAATTCAGGTTCTTGTATAAAAATTGATAAAATTATACAAATATTTTTTTGAATATCTTCCTTTGTTATGATTGAAACTCTTTTTTGACCAGAAAGTTCTCCAAAAGTTTTTAAACTTTTTAATATTGCCATCCAAAATCCAATTTCATGAGTTCCACCTTCAGATGTATAAATTGCGTTACAATAAGATGAAATAAAACCCTCATCATCTGAGACCCAAATTACAGACCACTCCAGGTTTCCTGGGATTTCTTTTTTAAAACGTTCTTTAAAATTAACCTTTCCGTCAAAGGAAAGATCATTTAGCTTTTCGTTATTTTTAAGGCTATCATTTAAATAATCAGAAATCCCATTAGGAAAGAAAAATGTTTCCTCATTGTTAATTTTTGCTTCAATATTTTCATCAAGTAAATATGATTTCCAATTAATCTTTACTCCTGAAAATAAATAAGCTTTTGATTTAGCCAAATTATAAATTTTTTTTGTTTTGAAATTATTATTTCTTCCAAAAATTTCTCTATCAGGTAAAAATGAGATAGAGGTACCACTTTTCTTTTTGGATTTTCCAATTTTTTCAAGTTTGCTTTGAGCTTTTCCCCTTTTATAAAATTGGCGATATATTTGATTATCTCTAACAATTTCAAGAACAAGACTTTCTGAAAGAGCATTAACTACAGAAATTCCTACTCCGTGTAATCCACCTGAAGTTTCATAATTATCATTTGAAAACTTACCACCAGCGTGAAGGGTGCATAATATTATTTCAGCTGCAGATTTTTTTGGATTTTTGGGATGAGGATCAATAGGTATTCCCCTTCCGTCATCTTTAATTGTAATTGAAAAGTCATCATTAAGAATAATTTCAATTTTTTTTGCATGTCCTGCTATCACTTCATCCATTGAATTATCAATTACTTCAGCGACTAGGTGGTGTAGGCATTTGTTATCAGTTCCACCAATATACATGCCAGGTCTTTTCCTTACTGGTTCTAGTCCTTCAAGGATTTCTATAGAAGAAGCATCGTAATTTTTTTTGGGAGAATCTGAGTTATTTTTTGATTTCATAATTTTATATTACACAATAAGTATTATATATTCCATAAAAAATAACTACATATAGCAAAATATAGCAAAAATTAACTTTTTTTAAGAATTAATTTTTAAATTATAAAAATTAATGTTATTAGAGAATATGAGCAGAAAAATATTTCAAAAAAAATTACCTTTCATTCCATGGTCTTCTAAAAACTTAAATAGATTGCCAGGAACTCAATTTTTAGGAGATCAATCAATTTTTGTAGTTGATGATGTTTACACTGAACAAATGAAATATAAAGAATTTCTTCTAAAAAAAAAGACGTTTCTTCTTTAAACTTTGTAAATAAAAATCTTAAAAAGGAAATCGAGACGTTTATATTAGAAGAGCTAAGAAAAAACTCTTCTTTTAATTTTTTTAATAATTCTGTTAAAAGGCCAGACGGTAAATTGCTTGATTTTTCAAATTTTTCAAAACTTGAAAATTTAACCAGATTAGTTCAAGAAGATTTATTAATCCTTGAAAAAGAAAATAATAATTTTTTTTTAAAGGGAGGTATTTTATGTTTTCCAGCTGCTTGGTCATTTAATGAAAAGATTAATAAAAACTTATTTAATATTCACCTTCCAGTAAATGAATATGATGAAAACATTGGTTCAAAAGTAGAGAGGATGTTTTTGAATTTATTGCCTTACAGAACAATATGGAGAGCAAACTGGCTACTATTTGATAAATATGATCTTTATCAACCAACTAAACAAGAAAAAAAAGACGTTATTAAAAGAATAAAAAAATCTAAATTTATAAGAGTTGAAAAACAAACTATTACCAAATTTAACTCAAAGGAAGGAATTTTATTTACAATCCATACTTACGTTTTACCAATAAAGAAATTAACCGACCAACAATTATTAGATTTAAATCAAGAAGTATCAAAAAAATATAAAATAAAAATCTAATAATTGTTAGCCTTTTAAATCAACAAGAGTAATAGAGCTGGTATTCTACAGGATGGGGCGTATGTTCGTAGGAATATACCTCTTCCCATTTTAATTCCATATAACCTTCTATTTGATCTTTACTGAACACATCCCCAGAAAGAAGATACTCGTTATCTTCCTCTAAAGCTTTTAATGCATCTCTTAAGCTTCCACATACTGTTGGAATAGATTTTAATTCTTCTGGAGGAAGATCATATAAATCTTTTTCAGAAGGTTCTCCTGGATTTATTTTATTTTTAATACCGTCTAAGCCAGCCATCAATAGAGCAGAGAAAGCAAGGTATGGATTTGCTGAGGGGTCTGGAAATCTTGCTTCTACCCTTTTAGCTTTTGGAGTTTCTGCCCAAGGAATTCTAACACAACCTGATCTATTTCTAGCAGAATATGCTCTTAAAACAGGGGCTTCAAAGCCTGGTATTAATCTTTTATATGAATTAGTTGAGGGATTAGTAATTGCGTTTAAAGAGGGTGCATGTAAAAGAATACCTCCAATGAAATACAACGCTTCATCAGAAAGGTCAGCATATTTGTTGCCAGAGAAAATAGGATTATTTTTGTTCCATAAGGACATATTAACATGCATTCCTGTACCATTGTCACCTGCAATGGGCTTAGGCATAAAAGTTGCTGACTTACCATAGGCTTGTGCAACATTATGTATTATGTATTTATACTTTTGCAATTCATCAGCTTGTTTAGTTAAAGTATTGAACACAAGTCCTAATTCATGTTGACATGAAGCAACTTCATGATGATGCTTATCAACGTTCATTCCAATGTTTTTCATTGTCGACAACATTTCCGACCTTATATCTTGTCCAGCATCAGTAGGATTTACAGGAAAATATCCTCCTTTAACTCCAGGTCTGTGACCCATATTTCCCATTTCATATTCTGCATCAGTATTCCAAGAAGCATCATCGGCATCTATTTCATAAGAAACCTTGTTCATTTTATTGGAAAATCTAACGTTATCAAAAAGAAAAAATTCTGCTTCTGGACCAAAAAATGCTTTATCACCGATACCTGTTGATTTCAAATAATTTTCAGCTTTAATTGCAGTACTTCTAGGATCCCTTGTATAAGGTTCAAGAGTATCTGGCTCAACCACGTTACAATGTAGGCACAAAGTTTTTTCAGAATAAAAAGGGTCGTTGTAAGCTGATTCTACATCAGGTATTAATTTCATGTCAGATTGATCTATTGATTTCCAACCAGCAATTGATGATCCATCAAACATGAAACCATTTTCTAAAAATTCATCATCAACTTGATTATTCATTATAGTCACATGTTGTAGTTTTCCTC